>ERZ1740067.55-NODE-55-length-86117-cov-18.174839_pt1 | contig 86117 bp, 81 predicted proteins | sample MGYA00581736_ERZ1740067 | MGnify/ENA primary metagenome ERZ1740067 (study PRJEB43018, sample SAMN04849236) | marine metagenome | isolation source: floating plastic debris | place: Pacific Ocean | collected 2008-08-27 | study: EMG produced TPA metagenomics assembly...
CGTAATTACAGATTAACCTCCGTTAGCTTTCTTACTTTTCAGACGTCCTCTGAGCATGATGGCGACTAACTAAGAGATTTTACGAAAAAATCTTGAGCGTTTTCAATCAGATGCTTGAGCACTAAGACATGGATTGCTTAACAGGAATTACGCAAAACTTTGAGCCCCAAAATAAACGTTGCATCAGCTTTCCTCTTGGTAAAAGGGGCTCTGCGTAAGTCCTGCTTAATAGACAGGGCAAAAGCTGCCTGTTACGCACCTAAACGACATCCTTTGCTAGTGGCTTTGGATTTCGTTTACTGCAAGGCTAATTATCAGGATTAAACGGCGTAAATTCTCCTCCTAACGCCATTACAACTGTTTCCGTGTTGGCAATAATCATATTGACGTAGGAGTCTCCTCGGCTGCCCGGTTCTCCGATCGCGTCAGCATAGAGTTCATTGGGAGCCAGTTCAACCCCGGCCTCTTCCGCCACGGTGGTAATAAGCGCTGGATTAATGGTGGTTTCGGCGAAAATGCTGGGCACTTTTGCGTTGCGAATTAGATCCGCTAAACGCTTTACCGTTTGGGCGCTGGGCTGCTCTTCGGTGCTGATGCCAATAAGGGTGCCCAGCACCGGCAGCTCATAGGCTTGGGCGTAGTACTGGAAAGCGTCGTGGGTGGTGACTAGCTTTCGTTGGTTTTCAGGAATTGTGGCGATTTGTTCTGCCACCCAAATGTCCAGCTTTTCCAAAACTGCGATCGCCCGTTCCGCATTAGCCTGAAACACCGCCGCATCTTCGGGAAATTCTTCACTTAAAACATCGCGGATTTTCTCCACCATGGCGATCGCATTTTTCACATTTCCCCACACGTGGGGGTCCGGCTCCTGCTGTCCGTCGTAATCCATTTGTAGTGGCGGCACCGCCTCCGCCACCGGCACCTTCGCTTCTACTCCCGACGCCTCGATCATTCGAATTAGCGCTGGTTCGAGGTTATAGCCGTTGTAAATAATCAGATCCGCCCCTTCCAATGTGACCGTATCCTGAGGCACCGGCTCGTACACGTGGGGATCGTCCCCCGGCTTCAAAATGCCTGATACCTCCACCTCTTCCCCGGCAACTTCTTCCGTCAAATCCGTCAAAATCGTCGTTGTGGTCACCACCGTAGGCAAATCGCCGCTTTCTGAGGATTCGCCCCCGCCGCCGCAGCTCACTAAGGCAACGCTGCACGCCCCGATTATGCCCATCATCACATTGGACAATCGCCAACTGCGGCGCGTCTTCAGTGCGTCTATTTTCGATGCATTTGTTTTCAATACAGCCATAGGAATTGCCCACTCCTTACTTTTTTCGTTCATTGAAACCGTTGCTGAAACCGCCGTTAAAATTCCGCCCGTTGCGGTGTAGCCAGCGACGGGGTCTATCCCGTGGTCAATATTTCTACACCTGTTTCACCGCCCATTTAGACAGCGATAGAGGTGAAAAATGAAATTAATTCATTTTCTTTTCATTATTCTTTCATTTTTTCGGTAAGCTTACTACAGCGAACTAAATTCGTTTACCGAGTCTGTGGCGAGATACCTATGGATGCCATGTCTTCTTTTTCTTCGTCTTCTTTTTCTGCTGCGAACCCCCTTCTGGAGGTGGAACATCTCAGCGTGTTTTATCGCACCGTTGAGGCACTGCGAGATATTTCCCTGGTAATTCGACCGGGGCGGGTAACCGGGGCCATTGGTCCCAATGGGGCTGGAAAAAGCACGTTGATTAAGGCAATGTTGGGGCTGATTCCGGTGGCGGGCGCTCAAATTACCTACGGCGATCGCCCGCTAACGAATCAGTTAGATCGAGTTGCCTATGTGCCCCAGCGATCCCAGGTGGATCTGACCTATCCGGCAACGGTGTGGGACGTGGTGATGATGGGGCGGGTGCGGCAAACGGGCTGGTTTCGGCGATTTTCTGCATCCAGTCGCCAGGAAGCACGGGCTGCACTGGAGCGGGTGGAGATGTTGGACTTTTGCGATCGCTCCATTTCCGATCTGTCTGGCGGTCAGCAGCAGCGAGTATTTCTGGCGCGATCGCTGGCGCAGCATGCAGAAATCTTCTGCTTTGACGAACCCTTTGTGGGGGTTGACCGTAAGACGGAAGGGATTCTATTCAATATTTTTAAAGCATTGGCTAGCGAAGGAAAGATCGTGCTAGTGGTTAACCATGACCTAGGCGAATCAATCACTAATTTTGATGATTTGATTTTGCTAAATCGCGAGGTAATTGCCGCTGGAAATCGTCGCATTGTTCTAAACGACAATAATCTGACCCGCGCCTACGGCTCCCGCGTGAACTTTTTCCAAGAAGCTGCTTAATTTCTTGAGCGTCACATCGTAGAATTCGGGAATTTTGATCAAGATTTACGATTAGTTTTTATGCCAATTGATGCTTTCTTCGAGCCGCTGCAATACGGCTTTATGCAGCGATCGCTCGCTATTGCCGTATTAACGGGAATTTTGTGTGCCGTGGTGGGCAGCTACTTAATGGTGCAGCGACTGGCGCTTTTAGGGGACGCAATCAGCCATTCGGTGTTAGCTGGTTTAGCCGTTGCGTTTATCTTAGGGGTCAATATTTTTGTGGGGGCATTTATCGCCGGAGTGCTGAGCACAGGGGCAATCAATTTAATTCGAACGCGATCGCCAGTGAAAGAAGATGCAGCGATGGGTATCGTTTTATCAGCCTTTTTTGCCCTGGGAATCACGTTAATTACCTTGGTGCAAAAGGATAACAAAATTGACCTGAATCATTTCCTATTCGGCAATATTTTGGCAGTAACTGGTAGCGACGTTCGCGACACGGCTATCATTTCCGTCTTTATTTTGGCCGTGACCGTTTTGCTCTACAAAGAACTGCACTTTTACACCTTCGATAAGCTGGGGGCCCAGGCTGTGGGGCTGCCGGTAAATCTATTGGACTTTGGACTGACCTTGGCGATCGCCCTAACCATTGTGGCCAGCATGAAAGCCGTTGGTGTGGTGTTGGTATTGTCGATGTTAATTACGCCCCCAGCCACGGCATACCTCCTAGTTCCTCGGCTACATCAAATGATGGTCCTAGGGGCGGCTGTGGGGGTCGTTTCCAGCGTTAGCGGTATGTACCTAAGCTATTTCTACAATTTGCCGTCGGGACCGGCGATCGTCCTTGTGGCGTCGGGATTATTCCTATTGGCATTGCTTTTTAGCCCCCGCCACGGTCTGCTCACCCATCCCGCAGGGAGTCAGCAACCGTCACCTCTGTTGCAAGAAATTAAACGGCTTCGGAAATAGGAAAAGCTCCGAGTAGAAGTTTCCATTATGTTTCCATTATTTAAAGCCAGAATTTTTGTGTCTAGGGGCTATCATCGCTTGAACTTCCAAGCCTTGAATGACAAGAATTTTAGCTCCTAGACTGTCTTGTTTTAAAGGGGCGTGTACGTCCCACTGTGTAAGGCTTCTGATGCTTAATGGACGACACGCCCTAGCCTTTATGAACTTCTGCTGGTTAATCGCCAATGCGTTGATCACCAGCATAACCACTTAAGTGTTCTTCTTTTTCTTACTGTTCTCCTCTGCAGGTCCATGGTGAAGACGAATGCCTAAAAAGATGTCGTAAATAAAGCCCCAAAAGTCCTTCTTCCTCTCCAAAATTCCCAAGGATTGGGGACTACCCTTTGAATCCAACAAAGGCTTTACGGCAATGTATGCAGGTTCGTACTTGTACCAAGGAATGGATGGCCACAGGTGGTGAACCAGATGATAGTTCTGTCCCAAAATGAGCCAGTTAAGTAGCTTGCTGGGATAAACGCGAGCATTTTTCCAGCGATCGCGTTCCTCAAAGGGACGGTGGGGTAAGTAGTCGAAAAATAGCCCCAAAGCCAAGCCCACCACCAGCGCCGGAGAAAACCAGTAGTTCATCACAAAGCCAATAAAGTCGTAATGAATAGCAATTAGAACGATCGCCACCAAAAACGCTCGACTTAGAAACCACTCCAACAATTCATATTTTCGCCAAAGCCGCCGCTGGAAAAAGAAAAATTCATGGTAGAAAAATCGCGCCGCCACCAACCACAGGGGACCGCCAGTGGATACAAAATGGTCGGGGTCATTCTTGGGGTCATTAACGTTAGCGTGGTGCTGCAAGTGAACGCGAGTAAACACTGGGAATGCAAAACCCAACATTAGGGCACTGCTGTGTCCCAGCACGGCGTTCATCGTTTTGTTTTTATGGGCGGAATTATGAGAGGCGTCGTGAATTACCGTTCCCGACAGGTGCAATGCCAGCACATTCATGGAAAAGCACACCCAATGGTACCAATTCCACAGCCAATAGCCAGCAGTGGACAGGGCGACGATCGCCGTAGCCGCCACCATCATGAGCAATGTGGGATTGACCCAGGCTTTGGAAGGACCGAGAAACTCTCGAGGCACCGATGCCGGACCTGGACATGTGGTTTTAGAAACTTGAGGCTGGCTTGGCTGATTGGGGGGGGATACCACCGCAGTCATAGTCGCTCCTTACACCTTCGGACGTTGTGCTTTTACGCTGTGCTCTTACGCTTCGAGACGGTTCCGCCTCATACGGCAACATTTTGTACCCCTTTGAGATGATGGGCAAACCGCCAACGCATTTCTACGTCTAAGGTTTACCAATTCCATGTCACATCTGTATCGGTCACCGCCTTGTGAACTTCCCTAGTCAATGACTTGGACGGAGGTCAGTGCTCTACCAATGCGTATGGCTCTCTTGGTTTAATGCCAGCGAGGAAGCCCACTGAAGTCTGTCGCGGCACAGAGTGTCACTCACGGCCGCATCAGATTCAATTTTTATAGCTCCGTAATTGTAAACATTTATTTACGGCAAGGGAAATTTTTATCATTCAAGGACGGAAATTTACCGTTGACGTCGATGGAAAATATTGAAAAATTAAATAGTGTTACAGGATTCACACTTTTTATGTAGTCCAATAAGGGATTTCCCCAGAGCAAGGACGATCTGATAAGTTGAAATTATTAAAATTTATTTTTGTTGATATTCTTCAAGGATATTTTTCACGCACAAGGGAGTTGTTTTGCTGGGACAGTTTTTGATTGAGAGGCTTTGGGTTGGAGTTGCATTTGTGGTGGCGATCGCCTTGATGGCGCTTCCGCCCCAGGGAGAGAAGAAAGAGGCGCTGTTTAAAGTGGGTGGACACCCGCTGATGCCCCAAATTGAGCTGATGATGTGGGATTAGGGGGTTGGGCTGGCTGTTGAAATTAGATCGCCGTTAGTCAGCTTTGCGCAGTTTTGCGTATTTGGGATCGAGGATTTTTTGTCCGAGCCCGTCGAATTTAACGGCGATAATCATTTTGCTGCTGCCTTTGTCGAAAATGCGAGTCACTTGCCCTTCGCCAAAGCTGGGGTGCACCACGCGATCGCCCTCTTCCCAGTTTTGAACGGTGGCAGCGGGTCGGTTGATGCTGCTGGTGCTGCGGGATTTTGGCGGCACATTGAGGGAGCGCCCCTGATTTTTGCCGGCTTTTTCCCGATGTGCCCGATCCATTCTTGGCGATCGCACATCGCCGGTTAAATATTCCTGGGGCAGCTCGTCCAGGAACATGGAGGGGATAGCGGGCTCCCGATTGCCCCATAGACGACGCTCGCGGGCGTGGGTGAGGAATAGCTGCTCCTGGGCGCGGGTGATGCCTACGTAACAGAGGCGGCGCTCTTCTTCCAGGGATCGCGGATCGTCGATGGACCGGAAGTTGGGGAACAACCCCTGCTCCAGCCCTACCAGAAACACAATGGGAAATTCCAGCCCCTTGGATGAGTGCAAGGTCATTAGCGACACTGCGTCTTTGGAGTCATCAAGTCCGTCCAAATCGGAGGCCAGGGCCGCGTTTTCTAGAAATCCTGGCAGGCTTTGGTCGGAGGTTTCTTCGGCGTATTGGAGCATGGCATTGTTTAGCTCCGCCAGGTTGGTAAGGCGGTCCGACGCTTCATCGGTGCCCTGGTTTTGCAAATCCTCCGCATAGCCCGACTCTTCTAGAATTCCCTCCAAAATTTGCGCCGCCGGCACGTGCTCAATTTGCTTTTGCCAGCTGTGCAACATGGAGGAAAATTGCAGAATTTTTTTCGCCGTGCGCCCCGCCAAGGTTTTAACGGAGGTTTCGTCGGTAATAATTTCCCACAGGGGCATTCCTAACTGATTGGCAGCGGTATCAAGCTTATCCAAAGTGGTCTTGCCAATACCCCGCCGGGGCACATTAATAATACGTTTCAAACTAACCGTATCTGCTGGGTTGGTTAGCAGCCGCAGGTAAGCCAGTGTATCCTTGATCTCTCGGCGATCATAAAACCTTAAACCACCCACCATGGTGTACGGCGTTCGGGTACGCACCAGCACGTCTTCAAAAGCGCGAGACTGGGCATTGGTGCGATATAAAACACAGAAATCTTTCCAATTTATCTCGGGATTTGATGATACTAAATGGCAAATTTGTGACACCACAAAATCCGCCTCAAATACCTCATTTTCCGCGCGATAGCACACCACTGGCTCCCCCGCGCCCCGGGTGGGCTTTAGCACCTTATCGATACGCTCAGTATTGAGTTCTATCAGGTCATTAGCCACCTGTAAAATGTTTTCTCGGGAGCGGTAATTCTCCTCTAGCTTCACCATGGTACGGGTGTCGTCATCATCCAGCCCATCACCAAAGTCCTGCTGGAAATCCAGAAGAATCGTAAAGTCAGCCGCCCGAAAAGAATAAATGGACTGGTCTGCGTCCCCCACCACAAATACCGAGCGATCGCCCCAAAGCCCCTCTTGGTTCACCGCCTTTCCATTCGTTGCCAACAGACGAATTAAATCGTATTGGGTACGATTGGTATCTTGATATTCGTCCACTAAAATATGGCGAAATTTGCTGTGCCAGTAATTTAAAACCTGTTCATTTTGTTGGAATAATTCCACCGGAAGTCGAATTAAATCGTCAAAATCTAAGGCATTATTTCCCGCCAACGCTGCTTGGTATTGGCGATATACTTCGGCGATCGCCCGCCCTCGGTAATTGGGCTCGCTGCGCTCAAATTCGTCGGGATCTTGTCCCTGATTTTTAGCATTACTAATGGCGTAACGCACCTGGCGCGGCTGAAACTTTTTGTCGTCTAGATTCAGCTTTTTAATAACGATTTCCTTGATGACGCTTTGCACATCGGACTCATCAAAAATCGTGAAGCTGCGGGTCCATTGGTGTCCCTGGGGATCGCGATATTTTTCAATATCAAACCGCAAAATTCGGGCGCACAACGCGTGGAAAGTGCCAATCCAGGCTTGCTTAATGGTGTCGCGATACACTTCCGATTGCAGCCGCATTTGCTCGTCGGAGCGCAACGTTTCGAAGGGCTGTCCGTAGCGATCGCGGGCAATTTGCTGGGCAAACAGGCGCTCAATGCGCTCCTTCATTTCCCGCGCCGCCTTGTTGGTAAAGGTGACCGCCAGAATATTTTCCGGGTTGATGCGGTGGGTTTGGATTAGGTTGGCAATGCGAAAGGTGAGGGCGCGGGTTTTGCCCGATCCGGCTCCGGCAACCACCAATAGCGGACCGCAGTAGTGCTCCACCGCTTGACGTTGGGCGGGGTTTAGCTGAGCCAAAAAATCAGACATGGCAAAAGATTGGCGAGAAATTGGCAGGCAATGATGGTTGACGGACAGTTATTCAGTCATTAATGGAAGTCGCTATTGCTTCACGACCAAAACCGAGCAGGGAGCGGTTTCTAAAACTTGGTTGCTGACGGAGCCTTTGATCACGCGATCCACCCCTTTTAAGCCCCGGGTGCCAATAACAATTAGGTCGCTTTTGTAAATATTGGCGAGGCGCACCAGCTCATCGGCGGGATCGCCTTTGACGATTTCGATATCGTAGGTGCAGGGGAGGCGATCACCCAGGATTTCTAGCTGTTCTTCAATGGCGCTGTACTGATCCGCTGAGTCTTCATGGGGGCGATCGGCGGGCTCGGAATCCTCTAAAGGATTGCTCACCACGTGGGCGAGGACGGCAAGGCTATCGGGGCGCAGGGAGAGAAATTGCAAAAAATCCAGCTCCAGCAGAGATAATGCCGTGCGGTCGATCGCCACCAGAACCGTATTTAATGTTGCCGTCTTTGTTGTGGTTTTTGCTGGAGCCATCTGCACCGCCATTTCACTGACTAAGTCCTGCTAGGTCAATTTTCCCAAAGGATTCACCACAGTCCCACTTCCTTCAACATAGCGATATGTTTGGACGTGGGTACCAAGGTGTGGGCAGCAATCATACCGCTGGCGGCAACGGCGGGGACACCGATGCCAGGAAAGGTGGAGTCGCCGCAGCACACCAGGCCGGGCAGGGGTGTTTTGGGACCGGGGAATAGGGTATCGCCCGCATACAGCGCTGGACCGTAAGAGCCGCGACTCCGCCGTAGAAATCGCTCATGGGTCAGGGGCGTTCCCACCATGGTCACTTCCGTTCGCTGGCGCACGTCGGGGATGACTCGCTCCAGCGCCTGCCACATCACCTGCGATCGCTGCTCTTTCTGCTGCTGATACTTATCGCTTTTCCGGTCCAGCCCCTCCCATTTTTCATAGGGCTCGTTGCCGGGGGTGTACACATGAACGGCATGTTTACCTGGGGGTGCAAGGCTCGGGTCGAGCACCGACGGAATGGAAATTAGCACCGCGTTTTGGGGTGCTTCGATGCCCATTTCCCAATTCAACAGGGACATATAGTGACACTGCAATTTTGTCTCCACGGCGGCGGGCAGGTCCGTGGCGTTGATACCCAGGTGAAGATGCATAAAGCTGGCGCAGGGGGGCGTTGCTTGGCGATCGCGGCGAAATTTTGCTGGCACACTATCCGCCGGCAGCAGCCCCAACGTATCCCACACGGACGCATTGGACACCACCGCCTGCGTTGCCCGCACCCGCTGCCCGTTGCGCAACACCACCCCTGCCGCGCGGCCATTTTCCACCAGCACCTGATCCACATGGGCATTGAGCTGAAGCTGTCCACCATGCTTTTCCAACCCCCGCACTAGCGCCCCGATCAACGCCCCGCTGCCCCCCATGGGATAGTCAAGCTGCACGTCCGGCTCGTACCATTCCGCAAACATAAACGCCATTTCCGCCGTGCTGATGCCCTTTGCCGGCACCCCCGCCAGCAAAAAACACAGCAAATCTAGCCAGCGCAAAATAAACGGATTATCCACAAACTGACGCATCACCGGCTCAAACGACCCCGCCATCTTGCCCAGGCTGGGGAGCGATCGCAGTAAATTCGGCGCAAAATGTCCCACCGTTTGCAGCACGCCCAAATCAGACCGCAACGCCCCCGCAGGCATAGCCGTCGCCGCCGTTGCCAAAGGCTTCATCTTTGCTTGCAAACGCCGCCACTGGGGAATTGCCCCCGGTCCCCCCAGCTCCTCCAATACCTCACAAAACGCATCAGCTCCAATACGAAAATTAAACTCCCCCTCCGGTAAAAACACCCCCCAAGAATCGTACTTGGCGCAAGGCAACGACTCCCCCAGGGCATCCAACACGTGGCGCATGGGATTGGGCGATCTCTTACCGTCGAGCCCCGAATGCAGCGACGGACCCGAATCAAACGAAAACCCCTGGCGCGAAAAACTATGGGCTGCCCCCCCAGCAATGCTGTGGCTTTCACACACCAGCACCTCCAAACCGTACCGCGCCAACAGCCCAGCACAGCTCAATCCCCCCAGCCCGCTGCCAATCACTACCACATCCACCGTTTCCGGAATCATTCCATACCCCTCCCCAAGAACCCGTAGTAGAAATATTGATTTAGTTGATCTAGAAATATTGATCTAGAAATGTTGGTCTAGAAATATTGGCCGGTAGCTATGCCTTTTTCGCTGGGCGATCAAACGCCGTTCCTGTAACGCAAGCGCCCGTTAAGTTAGTGCCGGTAGTATTGGCTCCGTCCATGTTGGCGCAGAGAAAATTTGCCTGGGAGCACACGGCTCCAGCCAAATTGGCTTGGTTTAGATTCGCCTCTTCCAGATTGGCCTCGCTTAGCACAGCCCCGCTTAAATCTGCCCCGCTTAAATCTGCCCCGCTTAAGTCCGCATTGCTAAGGTTGGCCCCCCGTAGGTCTGCACTGCGTAAGTCGGACCCTGATAAGTTGGCGCTCATCAAGTTTGCCCCGCTGAGAAAGGCGCTGCCCAGGGAACTGCGCTTGAGGGTGGCCCCCATCAAAGTGGCTCCTCGCAAATTGCACCCGCGCAAATCCGCCTCCGTTAGGTCCACCTGCATCAAGTTTGCCCCTACCAAATTGCCCCGCAGATCTGCTCGCGTTAGCGTTGCCCCCAAAGCGTTAACGCCGGACAGGGTGGCATTATTCAAGCTCGCTTCCGTTAGGTCCGCCCCCACTAATGTTGCCCCGGTTAAAGTTGCGCCACTAAGCTGAGCCTGTTTTAGGTCGAAGTCTTCCAGATCAGCACCGGCTAATTTTTTTTGGGTGCCGCTGCGAACGGCGTTAGGGTCGAGGGTCATAGTTGGGAAAGTTGAGGCTTGATGGGGGCTGTACATTATGCCGATCCCCAAACTACCGCAAATTATTGCCCGTGAGGGAGCATCTTGGCGAAGCTTATGATTAGCGTATTCCGCACTGCCATGGGCTCAGAATTGCTGAAGGTTGCGCTTATTTACAGATAGGGCAATTTTTTCTTAGCTTAGGGTGGCGATCGCTTCCCAGCTATTTACATCTTGCCAAAGAGCTTCATAGCCAGAATCGTTGGGGTGCAAGCCGTCGGAGCCCATGCGATGCTCCAGCCAGTGGGCTCCACGATTAATCCACAAATCAAAAATATCTAAGTAAGGAATATCCCGCTGGGCGCATAGCTTGCGGGTAATTTCCTTGTAAGCAAACTGGTCAGCGTGGCTGTAATACAAACAATCCATAAAAGGCATTTTCGTCGGCACCACCGGCACCATGCCCACAAAATACACGGGACAAAGGCGACTGGCGGTATCTAGCAACGACGCCATAGACGCCTGAAAATCGGAGGGAAGGGTCATGGGTTTCCCTTGGGAGCGCCCCACCCGCGGCGAATCATTGGTGCCCACGGACAAAATCAGCCGGTCGGGCACTCGGTTGCGTAGCTCTCCCCGGCTGCGAAATTCCATCTCCAGCCGCGCCAACACCTGATCCACCTTGTCGCCCCGCACCCCCAGGTTGTACATCACATTGCCGGAACTGCTGGGATGCATCCACTGCCGCCGCAGTCGCTCCACCCAACCGCCGCCGCTAACATCGCCATAGCCGTAAACAACACTGTCACCGATCGCAATTACCTTGAGGGGTTGGGTAATTTTGGGATGATAGCGTTCCTCTGGTTTGGGGTTGTGCTGGGGGGCAACGTAAGTGGGTTTTTGACTGGGTTGGGTAACAAACAAATCAGATAGATCAGATTTGGGATACGTGGAAACAGCCATAAATTCAGTGTGGAGAGGGTGCGAAGGGCAGGTGATTGGAACGGAAAATTAAAATCTGCGCTCATCGTACGCCAATAGGAAAACATTAAAAATATTTTTCTATGGTGCTCATATCCATTTTAGGCTAGGAAACTAAGTGAAAATTTTTACCCGGCAGCGTCCCTAAGTTAGAGAGCATCTCTAATTCAATGTTTGAATGATCTTACTTGAATGACCTTTATTCGAATGATCTTCAAATAAAAGGGCGTAGGGGCTTTAGCTTAATCACCACTTGCAATCAATCCGGTGAAAGGACTGGCTAAAACTGACTCCAGAATTCTGGGGGTGGTGGGACTGTCACGGTGATAGGGCGATCGCGGCGAGGATGGTAAAAGGTGAGGTGATGGGCGTGGAGGCTATAACCACAGTCTCCTGGCAGCGGGTGGGGGGGCTGGGGATTTAATCGGGGAATGCCGCCAGTTTGGTAAAGGGAATCGTTAGCAAGGGGGAAGCCTGCTGACGCCAAATGAATACGAATTTGATGGGGGCGACCGGTTAGGATTCTGACTTCGATTAGGCTGCGTTGCCGCTGCAAGTCTCGGTGTTGCACGTGGCAGGTGGAGTGGGCAAATTTACCGGTGATTGCGCTTTCGGACACTGCGCCATAGATAGTGCCAAGGGTGGGGTGGGGGAGTTTACCGATGGGAGTGGTGATGGTGAATTGGTTTTTGGGCGGTGATCCAGCGGCAATTCCCCAGTAGATTTTGCGTAAGTGGCGATCGCGCATTTGCTGGGTAAGCTTTGACTTGGCTAGGGGCGATCGCGCCAGCAACATTAACCCAGAGGTGCCACGCCCGAGACGATGGATGGGCACCGGGGGAAAATCGCCAGGATATTGTCGTTGCAGTTGCCGCAGCAAGGTGTGCTCCAAAAATCCCCCCGCTGGCATCACCGGCAAGCCCGACGGTTTGGATACCACCAGTAAGTCAGCGTCTTGATAGAGAATTTCAATGTTGAGAGGGACGGCAGGCTCTCGCCAGGGGGGGCGATGATATTCCAGCTCTTGACCGGCTTCTAAGATTTGGTTGACGGTGGCGGGGCGTTTCCCTAGCCCATCGTCCCAGTAAATTTGCTCAGATTCGATGCGATCGCGCCACGTCTGCTCCGACGAGTGACGATAGCGGCAGGTGTAAAAATTCAGAACCGTTTGCCCTGCATCTTTGGGGGTGAGGCGATCGCGGTATACCCACCCGGAATTAAGTTCAGCCTTCACCTTACACACGGCGGAAAAACACTAACCCGGCAGCCACAAAAAATAGCCCAGCGCCAGTCCTGAGGCGGTAACCAAAAAAGACACAATAGAACGCTGCTTGGTGGTCAGCCCCTCCGATTCCATCATGGGCCACGCTAGGGCGCATAGGGTTACCAGCGCTGTGCTGAAAATCGAGAGAAGGGCAATGGGCAGAGATGCGTAGGATACGCTGCCTCCAGAAAAAACAAATAGGAACAGCATAATTACCGAGACAACCCCTTCCATGCACCATAAGGAGGCTTGTATTGCCTCTGCGGAGGACCAGCCCACGGAAATTTTTCCACTAATGCCCAGCGCCAAACCCACCACGATCGCCGTCGCTGCAATAAATGCTGAAAACGTGGGCGCCAGGGACAACAGAATTGCCAAATAGCCAATAAACGGCACGTAGGGAATGGCAGCAATTTCGGCGGCGGGCATTAGGGAGCCTAGTAATATTAAGGCGATCGCCGCCATGGGAGCACTGAGCAGCTTCATAACTGCGCCCCATCCCGCGTAAGCACACACCAACCCCACCAAGCCGGTCCAAGGTAGCCGCTGTCCCAACTCCTGGATCATCTTCGGTGGTGCTGGTTTTTTCGGTCCAACGTCAGGGACCTTGAAAAAAGGATTGACCAGTAAAAAGCGATTGGGACGCTCAAGAGTTTGGGGCTGTGGCGGCGACGATGGACGCAGATAGGGCACCGGTTTTGCCTGGATTTGGGGGGGCTGCCAATTTTCATCAAAGGCAACACCGTCGGGCATAATCGCGCCGGTAAAAATTGCATTTTCCAGGGGATTTTCTCCCCAGGTGAGCTTTGCCCCCCTTAGATCTGTCTCAGAAAAATTGGTGCCGTCTAAGATGGCTTCTTGTAAATTTGCTGATCGCAAATCCGCGCCCTGAAAATCACACTGGGCTAAATTTGTCTCCGATAAATCCGCCCGCACCAGTTGTGCCTTAGACCAGTTGCTGCCCGTAAGCTGAGCCCCTTTAAGGGTCACCTCCGTGGCAAAACTCTCCCCACACTGGGCACCGGTTAAATCGCTTTGGGTTAGACGCACCTGCTCCAGTTGCGCCTTCGTTAGCCGTGCCTGGGTTAATTGAGCTTTGTGTAAATCGCTGTGATTTAAGATTGCCGCCTCAAAATTTGCCCCATTAAACAGAGCATTGGTTCCACGCACGTCATTTAAAATGGCTTGGGAAAAATCAGCGCCGTCTGCCTGCACTTTGATCAGGCTGGCTTTAGCTAAATTTGCCAGTTCTAAATGGGCTGTCTCTAGCTTTGCCTGTCGCAAGTTACAGTGCCGCAGGTCCAGCGATCGCAAATCCTGACCTCGCAGATCCACCCAGGTAAAGTCGGTCCTTTGGCGATCGCGGCACTGGAGCAGCTCATCACGGTCCATAGCAAACAAACATTCCTGATAGCGTCAACGGTGGCACCTCTAATATGCCCCGTAACCTCTAGCGTCCCCACTTCACAGGTAATGTCCCTTAATTATTTTCTTTTGGCTGGGGACGCACTGAGTTTGACGGCGATCGCCCATGACAGAACGAAGGAATATATGGAAAACTATCGATAGCACTAATTGAAACAGCCACAGCGATATGCCCTCTCCATTGAAAAGGGCTTTGCTACTATTGGTCGCTGTAATCAACCCATAGAATTCTGCTTTAAAGCTTCCCAGCCATGCCAAGAACTCAGAAAAACGACAATTTTATCGATAAGACGTTTACGGTAATGGCGGACCTGATTTTAAAAGTGCTGCCGACCAACCAAAAGGCAAAGGAAGCGTTTATCTACTACCGCGACGGCATGTCTGCTCAAGGTGAGGGGGAATATGCCGAAGCCCTGGACAATTACACCGAAGCTTTAAAGCTGGAGGAAGATGCCTACGATCGCAGCTTTATCCGATACAACATGGGGCTGATTTATGCCAGTAACGGTGACCATGAAAAGGCGATCGAGCAGTATCACGAAGCTTTAGAAGATAACCCCCGAATGCCTCAGGCGCTGAACAATATCGCTGTGATTTACCATTTCAAGGGTGAAAAAGCTCAACAGCGTGGCGAAAAAGAAGAAGCCGAATCGTGGTTTGATCAAGCGGCAGACTACTGGAAGCGAGCTGTCAGCCTGGCCCCCAACAACTACATTGAGGCGCAAAACTGGTTAAAAACTACCGGGCGCTCCAATATGGACGTTTTCTTTTAGGTTGCCCGCGCTCTCAGCAGTTTCTTGCCCGATTTTTTCTGCCCAACGTTCTTAAATTCAACTTCTTAAATTCAACGAGGTGAGCCGTGAGTATTAGCTTGGACGAAGTTCGTAAGGTGGCGCTGCTGTCTCGCATCGCCCTCACTGATGATGAAGAGGAGAGATTTGCTGCCCAGCTCAACGATATTTTGGATTATGTGGAACAGCTTAATGAGCTGGATGTGGAAGGTGTGGAGCCCACGACTCGAGCGATCGACGTTAGCAATGTAATGCGCCAAGATGCCCACAGCACCTACGAAAACCGCGAAGGCCTGTTGAATAATGCGCCGGACCGCGACGAAGACTTCTTTAAGGTGCCCAAGATTTTAAACGGCTAGGACTCAAGCAGAACCTGCACGGAATCGCCATAGGTTAGCCCGGTGGCGATCGCCCCGTTTCCCTGATTCTGAGCCACCTCTATCCATCCATGGCTGCCCACCAGCGCCAATAGATCTCCCGGCTTTGTTTCGCCATAGGCGCGACAGCCGGGAATTTTATGCGGGTTACTTTGCTGGCCAATGTGCGGGTGCTGTGCAGCGTGTGGGCTGCTCTGTTGACTCAGGGGCAATGACCACTGTTGATCCCCTACGACGTCGCCAGGAATAGTGGTAACCACGTTGCCAAAGTGGTCAATGTACTGAACAACGCCCTCCCAACCCCCGTCAATTTTTTTGAGGGATGGCGGATTGAGTCGCGTCAACGTATTGGAGGCGATCGCCTCTCCCAGGTCCTTCAACGGAACACCGTTAGCAAGGTGGGCCGCGACCGGAGCAAAGATATCCCGTCCGTGAAATGTATTGCTCGGGCTTAAGCTTCGCCAGTAGTTAGCATTGGTTAAACTGACCGCATCTATGGGCATATTACTGTCAAGAATGGCGCTAAAAATGCCATTGTCAGGACCTACAAAATACTGATTTTTTAATTGGTTTTCTGCCTGTTTTTTTATTTTAAAAGCGATCCCTCGCCGCTCAGTGCCCACCCCCGGATCCACCACTCCCAAAAACACGGTGTTGTCAGGAAAATAATCCACAGCGGTGTCCAAAACATAGCGAGCCGCAGCAAGGTTTTGAGGCGGGATTTGGTGGGTAATATCGGCGATCGCCACATCGGGCGCAATGCCCAGCATCACCCCTTTCATCACCCCCACATAGTTATCGATTAATCCAAAATCACTAACCATTGCCACCAGCTTTCTCGATAATTGTGATGGGATTATGTCGCCAGTATTGCCCTGAAGATTGCTCACTACTACCCCTTTCGTCGTACTGTTCTGCTGTTGAAAAGGTAACGAATTAATTCAATAGTTAGAAATAGTAAAGAATAACCGGCTTTCGCGATCGCCACCTCAATGAAAGTTTTATCCTAGAACTGTGGGACGGAGTGAGGTATTAATTATGAAAAAAAGGACAAAGAAACTAGGCATTGGTGTTGTTTTAGGACTTTTAGCAACTGTTGCAGTGCCCTTCAGTGCAACGGGCAGCGCCGCTGAGCCAGAGGATTTAAAAACGCTGCGAGAAACAGGGCTTTGTGGCGGCTGTGATTTGTACGGTGCTGATTTAGCTGGCGCCGACTTGAGCGACAGTCATTTGATTGGCGCTGATTTGCGAGGGGCAAACTTGCGCAATGCGGATTTGTCCCATGCGAATTTGGAAGGTGCTGATTTAGCCGGTGCGGACCTGTCCGGTGCAAATCTAACTGGTGCTTATTTGTCCCAGGCGGATATGAGCGAAGCTAACTTGGACCAGGCGAACCTAAGCGCCACCACCCTTTACGAAGTGGATGTTTACGGAGCCCAGATGGACAATGTGACGTTAACTGGGGCAAGCGTTTTTGAAACTGGCATAGGTGTTGGCGGTGAAGAGGGAGTTGAGCTACAAGATCGTCCGTAGAGTAAGTTTTGGCGCAGCTTTTTAAGGGGCTTTGGGGTGGATGTGTTTTTTCAGGCAGATCTCCCCAAGTTCTTCTTTAGCACTGGCTGCCTAATCCCGTGCTCTGCTGTTGTTTTCTGGAGCTGCCCCTATGGCAAATCAACTGACGCAGTTTGGGTTAACCGTATTCACCGGGTTAGTTAAAAGAACCTCCCGAGTCGTTTTATCCACTGCGACGTCGGGCGTGATGTGGGGACTGGTGGGGACAGCGATCGCTCCCATGGGCGCTACGGTAGTGGCACAGTTGGCTGTCATGCCAGAGGCGGTCGCTCAGACGGCCCCCCAGCGCATCATTAGCGTGGGTGGTCGCGGCGCAGTGGCTATCCCCTCAACCCACGCCCTGATTACCCTAGGCATCGAGGTGCAGGGGCGTGACGCATCGGACACCCAAGCTCAACTGGCTGCCCAGTCCAATCGCGTAGTGAACTGGCTGAATCAGCAGCCCATAGAAGATTTACAAACCCAGTCCATTTCTCTGTCACCCCGCTATGACAGGAATTCCGTGCTGATTGGCTACACTGCCCGCACAATGCTAACTCTCCGCACGGCGATCGCCGATTCAGGCACAATCATTGATGGCTCAGTGAAGAACGGAGCAACACGCATCAATAATATTTCCCTAACGGCTACCCCTGAGGCGCTACAAAAAGCCCGCCGACAGGCCCTAGCCCTCGCCGCCCAAAGTGCCCAAGAGGAAGCAGATATTGTGCTGGAATCGTTAGGGCTGAGCCGCCAAGAAATTATGAGTATCCAAGTTCAAGGGGCGCCTACGGTGCAGTTTGCGAGTCGGGGTGATTTTGCTACTGCGGAAGCAGGGGCCCCACCTGTACCCGTGGTGGGCGGCGAGCAAACGGTAAGTGCTTTCATTAGCCTACAAATTCGCTACTAAACCTGGTTTTGGGCGCCGACGTTTTAGCCAAAGATGCGATGTTCCAGGCTAGGCATTTGGCGGCGCACTTGGTAAATGCGGTCGGGGGAGATTTCGGCGATCGCTAGCCCCACCTCGGTGCCTGCATCTGACAGCACCACCCCCCAAGGATCGATAATGGCGGCGTGACCATGGGTGTAGCGACGGCCGTAATGCAGCCCCGTTTGAGCTGGGGCGATCGCATAGCAGGTATTTTCAATGGCTCGCGCCTGGAGAAGCACCTGCCAATGATCCTTGCCAGTGTGGGCCGTAAACGCCGCCGGAATAAACAACACTTCCGCGCCCTTTTTCGACAGGTGACGGTATAGCTCTGGGAAGCGTACGTCATAACACACAGAGATTCCTAGGGTGCCCAGCTCCTCCGAGGCGTAAACCGGCGGTAATGCTGTTCCCGCTCGCACCGTTTCCGACTCGCGATAGGTGTTGCCGTCGGGCAGGTTTACATCGAATAAGTGCACTTTCTCATAGCGCACCTCGCCGCCGTGGGGATCAACTAACATCGCCACATTGGCCACTTTGCCGTCGCCGACGGGGATGGGGAAGCCGCCCCCAAGCACCGTAATTTGGAACCGGTGCGCCATTTTTCGTAAAAACTTTTCGCTGGCGGTGGCGATCGCCTCTAAGTTTGCCAGCTTATCGGCTTCCTCCCCCAGAAAAGAAAAATTTTCCGGCAGAGCCACCACCTCAGCCCCGCGTCGCACCGCTAAATCCACCAGTTCTTCCGCCTGGGTCAGATTTTTCTCTAAATCCGGGCGGCTGTTCATTTGGAGCGCGGCGGCCAAATAAGACTTCATAGGAATAACGGAAAATTAACGACGAGAAATTAATAATCAAAAGTCATAGGTAGAGATTAACGGAACCCGCTCAAACAAGCCACTTCAATAAGCTACGAATTTTGTTTTTTTGGAAAGTTGAGACAAAAACCATTTAAAACTAAGATGCGCTGGAAAAAGGCACTAGAAATTAGTACTTTATTGGAAGCTTAGCTTTGGGCTATTCTTCAGATCTCTAGCCCCTTAGTTAATAGCCTAAGGCTTAACAATCGAAGAATAAAGAGAGCACAGTGGCGATGCTTTGTAGCGCAAGTTTTGTAATAAATCAATATTGCGAAACAAGTCAACATTATTCTGTTTCACCGCCAACGACCTCGAAGGGAATCCCTGGAATCCTGTAAGGGCGAGGCTTTTGGCGTTGTGAGGACCGTTGGCGGAGGAAACCTAAAGTTTATCGGAAAGTTTGGCTGGGGAACCGGCCGGGAGCCGATAGAATGACCACTCTAGGAAGCAACTTGGCGTTTCTTGATTCATTCTTCAATTAATTTTCGAGTCTTTTCGCCCTGCTTTTACTCGCCTCTAATCCTTAGAAATGCCACGATAAAGAAGCAATAAAGAATTTTAGAGTTTGCGTTTCTGGCAGTTAGCTATTACTGCCGTCGTTTTGTGCCCATCGCTATTTTGCACTGGCATTTTGCCGCTGTTGCTTTGCTGTTGCCTTGGGCTGTTTCCTTGCCCGTGCCCTGTTTGCCTAGCCATTTTTACGAGGGAGTTTGTCCGTGGACAAATCGCTAGAAAGCCTCTGGGCGGAGATCTTGGAAATTTTGCAGGATCAGCTCAGTCGCCCCACTTTTGAAACTTGGATTAAAACGGCGATCGCGGAACGAATCGATGATCGGACGCTAATTTTGCGCACCCCGACGCCCTTTGCCCGCAACTGGTTGCAAAAGTACTATATCCAGGCGATCGCCCAGTCGGCGGAGTCGGTGCTGGGGCGTCCTGTGGAAGTGGAAATTGTTGCCAACCGCAATGGCGATGGACCGGATCCCGTAGAGCAGTCGGTTAATGTTTTTCTGGAACCTCAAGATCCTGCGGCGGTGGGTAAGTCCAACGGCAGTAACGGACTCGGTGGAGCCAATGGCAAGGCGAAAACCGGGGGGGCAAAGTCTAAGGAATTGTCCCTTAGCTCTGCGTTGCTCAATACGAAATATACGTTCTCGCGCTTTGTGGTGGGGGCCAACAACCGTATGGCCCACGCCGCTTCCCTGGCAGTGGCGGAGTCCCCTGGACGGGAGTTTAACCCTTTGTTTTTATGCGGCGGCGTTGGGTTGGGGAAAACCCACTTGATGCAGGCGATCGGGCATTACCGGCTGCAAAGCGATCCTGATGCTCGCGTGTTCTATGTGTCCACGGAAAAGTTTACGAACGATTTGATTACGGCCATCCGCAAAGACGGGATGCAGCGGTTTCGGGAGCAGTACCGGGCGGTGGACGTGCTGATTGTGGACGATATTCAGTTTATTGAGGGCAAAGAGTACACCCAGGAAGAGTTTTTCTACACCTTTAATACGCTCCATGAGGCGGGAAAGCAGGTTGTGATTGCTAGCGATCGCCCCCCCAATCAGCTTTCACGTTTGCAAGAGCGCCTGTGTTCGCGGTTTTCCATGGGGCTGATTGCTGATATTCAGTCGCCAGACTACGAAACGCGCATGGCGATTTTGCAGAAGAAAGCCGAGTACGAAAATATGCGGCTGCCTCGGGAGGTGATTGAGTACATTGCCGCTCGGTACACGTCGAATATTCGAGAACTGGAAGGGGCGCTGATTCGAGCGGTGGCTTACGTGTCTATTTCTGGGCTGCCGATGACGGTGGACAGTATTGCACCTGTGCTAACGCCGGTGACGGAAACAGTGGAGGCTTCGCCAGAGTCTGTGATTGCGGTGGTGTCGGACACCATGGGGGTGGCGGTGGATGATTTAAAAAGTAATTCGCGGCGACGGGAAATTAGCCAGGCGCGGCAAATTGGCATGTACTTAATGCGGCAGCATACGGACTTAAGTTTGCCCCGCATCGGTGAAGAGTTCGGGGGCAAAGACCACACCACGGTGCTATATAGCTGCGATAAGGTCGCCCAGCAGAAGGATTCTAATCCGGACACGGCTCAGCTTTTGCGGCAGTTAAGCGATCGCATTAACCTAACGGAAGATCCCCAGAAAAATTAGGCTGATCGAGGACGTGCATCTGGATATAAGCATCGAGGAAAAGCGGGTGAAGATTTTGATTTTGGGCGGAACGGTGTTTCTGGGGCGAGCGATCGCCAACGCAGCCCTTACGGCCGGTCACAACGTCACCCTATTTAATCGAGGCGTATCCAAGCCTGATTCGTTTATTGCCCAGGAATTTTCCCATCCGGAACGCCTTACGGAATTGCAGGGGGATCGCCATAATGCTGACGCAGTTAGGGCTTTAATTGCTGATGCCCCCTGGGACGCCATTATCGACACCTGCGGCACAGCGGTGGATATGATTGCCAACACCGCGCCGCTGATTAGGGATCAGTTAGCGAGATCGCCCCATTTTCGCTACATCTATCTTTCCACCATCGCCGTTTACGAAGATTTTGGGATTCCCGGCATTACCGAAAGCGATACGTTGCGATCGCCCCCGTGCACGATGGAAGTTGCCGATGAATCTGACGATGGCACGCCTACGGTAATCACCAAAAATCCGGCAACGGCGGCGAATTCCGGCGGCATTTACGGCACCGAACGGGCAAACTGCGAGCGATCGCTGGAAAAACTCTTCAAAGACCATCCGGCCAATTTAATTATTCTGCGCCCTAGTTTACTGGTTGGACCAGGCGATCCCACAGACCGGCTTACCTACTGGGTAAGGCGATTGACCCAGCCTGGTGAGGCGATCGTTCCCCATGCGGGGCAACAATTTTTGCAATGGGTGGACGTGCGGGATTTAGCGGCGTGGATTTTGGTGCTGCTAGGGCGCGATCCGCGAGAGGAGGGACCGATTTACTTCCCGCGAGTGTTCAATGTGGGGCATCCAGAGAAAGAATTAACCTTGGGGGATGTGTGGCGCTCATGCTTGGCGCTGGTGGATAAGCCGGCGATGTTGGTGCCCATGGACGAGCTATTTTTGCTGGAGTCGGGGGTACAGCCTTGGTTGGAGGTGCCGCTGTGGGTGCCCAGCTTTGACAAAACCATGCGTGGCTTTACCCGAATGGACACGCGAAAAGCGGAGCGGTACGGGTTAGGGCTGCGTCCCATTCGTGACACCCTGCGAGATATTTTTGAGTGGGATCAGCGTCGCGCAAAAGCATCCGATTCCCCCGACCAATTAAGGTCAGGAATTGGAGGCGATCGCCAAACTAAGCTATTAAAATCCTGGTCAGACAACGGCGTAAAAATTGAGGCAGAACGAGCGATTCCCTCTGCTCCACCTGAACAACAGCCCAGTCAATCAGAACTAGAAGCCTGGCTAATTGAAGGGGACGATTAACTTGCTAGTATTATTGGACTTGTAATGGTTGTTCAGCTAAGTTGACTAATGTAATCTGACAGTAATTAAAGCCGTCAATATCCGTCAACTTTCCTGAATTATTAAGGGTACTTATTTTTGATTTAGTACTCGTTAAGCAATTAGTTTGAGATTATTAGTTTATAGCTCAATTAAGTTGGAAGCTATATTGTTCGCGCCTCATGGTTGTTAGTTATGCTTTACTCATGGGGTGGTCTGAACGTGCAGTTTTTCGACTTATAGCCACTACTTGTAATTTCCATATTTTCAATGAGATACCCAAGTTCGATAAAGCTTACTGGTATCGAGAAAGCAGTGGCTAGAGAAGGTTTTTCAGAGCCTTATCATAAGGTCACTTTTGATTTGATTTCAGAAGGCATTCCTACGAGCCAAATGTCAGTCTGGGTACATCCTGCATATCCAGAAGCTGAACTCGTCCGTGTTTCTCGAACCTTTGTATGGAGTAGGCTGGCGGCTCTGCTAGAAGCGTCTAAACAAGAGACATTTTCTGAAGATGAAATTCAAGACCTGTGGGAGCGCGTAAAACCGGCTGAGTTTTTTCCAAAGTGAGTTGAAATAAGAGATCGCTGAAACAGCAGCCAGGTCAATCAGAATCAGAAGCCTGGCTAATGAAGAGGAAAATTTGCGAAATTTCATCATCTAAACCCTGCCTTCAGTTACCTTCCATTCAATATCTTCCCCCGCCCGTAAGGGAACCAAAGGTGAATCGGGAAAGGGCAATTCCCTGGGAATAGTCCAAGACTGTTTAGTCAAGGTGATCGTGCCCGTGTTGCGCGGCAATTTATAGAAATCAGGACCATGGAAGCTGGCAAACGCCTCTAATTTGTCCAGCGCGTTTACGCTTTCAAAGGCTTCTGCATATAGCTCCATGGCGTGCAGAGCAGAATAACAGCCAGCGCAGCCGCAGAAGCTTTCCTTTCGGTTACGAGCATGGGGCGCACTGTCCGTTCCCAGGAAAAATTTAGGATTACCTGAGGTGGCTGCCTCCAGTAAAGCTTCCCGATGGGTTTCCCGTTTTAAAATGGGCAAACAATAGAAATGGGGACGTAATCCCCCTTGAAAAATACTGGTTCTGTTTAACAGTAAATGCTGCGGCGTAATGGTGGCGGCAGTATTATCTGAAGACAACACAAACTCAACAGAATCAGATGTGGTGACGTGTTCAAGCACTATGCGTAACTTGGGAAATTTTGATCGCAAGTCAATCAAATAGTTCTCAATAAACGCTCTTTCTCGATCAAATATATCGACATGACGATCCGTCACTTCCCCATGGAGCAATAACGGCAGATCAACGGACTCCATCGCCTTAAAAACGACGTCGCATTTACTAATATCAGTAACGCCAGAATCGGAGTTTGTGGTAGCCCCAGCGGGGTAATATTTAACCGCTTTCACAAATCCCGATTCACTGGCAGCAACAATATCGTCAGGACTAGTATTGTCCGTTAAATATAGGGTCATTAAGGGTTCAAACGTTGCACTGTGGGGAAGGGCTGCGAGGATGCGATCGCGATAGGCCGTAGCATCAGCAAGGTTGCGCACCGGGGGCTGGAGATTGGGCATGGCGATCGCCCGAGCGAACTGCCGCACTGTATGGGGAAGAACGGCCTTTAACGCCTCGCCGTCCCGTAGATGCAAATGCCAGTCATCGGGCTGAATAATGGTTAGACTTTCCATGGGCAAATTATAGAATGTACCTACCCGCTAAAGTGTCAATAAACAATCAAGTTTTAGGCGTTATTTCGATTGAAAATTTCAATAAAAATTCAACCTAGTGCCGTGACTAGTCATCCTTACTAAAGAGTGAGACAAATGCTTTCCGATAACCAGCTTTACGCTAAAGCGAAAACAGCATCCCAAAACGCCTATGCACCGTATTCTCAATTTAAAGTTGGTGCGGCAGTTTTAACTGAATCAGGCTCTATTTACAGTGGCTGTAATGTTGAGAACGCATCCTACGGAAATGCAATTTGTGCTGAGCGGGTGGCGATCGCCAAAGCCGTTTCAGAAGGAGATCGGAATATTCGTTCAATCGCTGTTTATACAGAAGGCAAAGATTTATCTCCCTGTGGGATTTGTCGTCAATTCATTAGTGAATTCGGCTCGAAAATCACTGTAATTTATCGATCATCAGGGCAGATTATTGCTAAGGAAATATCCGATCTGTTGCCTGACTCCTTTTCAAAGAAAGATCTGCGCTAGAAAAACTCTGACTGAAGCTCTAACTAAAAGCTCTGACTGAAACGCCGACGCTGATTGCCTGGGTCAGAAAAGGGGCGACAGCCTTCAACTTTCCAGAGGTTCTTGCCGAATAAATTCAGCCATCATGTCATTAGACACTTTGATGTTTTTTCGCTGAACCCCGTGCAAATTTGTGTTAGTCATTTCCACTTGCCACAGGTCGGCGCCGGATAAATTGGCATTCATAAAATTGCTATGGCTAATATCAGCATCTGCTAAATTACAGCCCACCAAATCTGCTCCGATTAGACAGCAGTGACGCAGGTCGCAGCGCTCTAGGGTTGCCCCAGACATAACCACTTCGATCATGCTGGCACGGGTAAAACAGGATTCTATCAAGGTGGCACCGATCAATTTTGCCCAGGTCAAATTTGCTTGCTTTAGGTCAGTGGCGATCGCCTCAACACCAATTAAATTTGCACCGCTAAGGTTCGCTTGGGTAAGTCGGGCCCCACTTAAATTCGCCAAAATCAAATTAGCATTGCTTAGGTTAATTCCCGTTAGATTTGCATTGCTTAAATCGATTTGGGATAAATCAACACCAGCAAATTCTCGCTCACCCTCGGCATATCTTTGCAGCAGTTCCTGGCGGTCCATAAAAAGCGTCCTTCCGAGGACAATTCTCGGGTTAGTAAACGTAAATTCAAAAGCACTCAGCTGTGCATACTTAGCAGTAATCCACCCATGCCCAACGAATAAACACACATAGAGAAATTAGAAAAAGAAAAGACTTTGATGCACCAGTTCCATAATAGTAGGTGGCAAAGTCGGAGAAGGAGAGAGTTGGTGCTCCCCCTCCTTTCCGGAGCGCTCCTAAGAATCGTTTTTGCCCTGTTCTTATTTACCGAAACTTTTGTCGCGCCATAATCTTTTATCGAGCCATAGTTTAGACCATCTGACGAACGTAAGATTTTAGACATCTCCTTCAGGGGGACAGTATGATGAGCTGGATCGATTATGGGACTGTTTGAAGGAGTGGGGTGTCTGTAAGTGAGATGGTTGTTTACCTTAAAAGAAGCCTATCGCTGTCAGCTCAGTGACTATTTAGATACGCGATCGCTGTCCCAGCTAAAAGGGGAAGTGCGAGAGGATATCGATTTTATTGATGGGGGCCCTTGGCCACAGGTTCGCGCCCGGATTACGCCCCAGGGAGAGCTTATTATTCTGAAAGGCTATAGCTGGGATGGAAATTCGCCCAAAGTCAACGTTTTAGACTTATTTTGGCTGGGGACCCCTGACGGAATTAGAAATGTAAAAACGGATAAGCCAGTTACTTACTATGCCAGCTTGGTTCATGATGTTTTAGGGCAGTTTAAAAACGATCCTAAAATGCCATCCCTGTTTCGATCTAATCCCGTTGATTTTTGGTTTGCGCCAGGAAAGTTGGGTCGAGATACGCTGTACTTGAAAATGCTACAGGCAGACGATTTCGCCCTAAGCTGGATCTACTTTCTGGCGGTATCCTTACTGGGGCCCCTATCCAATGTATACGTTATGTTGGCGAAGGGCGTGAGATTTAGGCGCAGCGGCAAAGTGGCATAATAAGGCAGATAAACGCATGAAGTAAGTAGCGTTAGCTGACTGTAATCAAGGGTAAGTCAGCATAAATTTAAACTGTTTCCAGTACCGCAGGAATTACGTGGTTTGAGATTTTATAGACTTGATTTCACACACTTAAGAAGGAAGTTGAAATGGGATCTGCTGAGATTATTTGCGTAGGTACTGAGCTGCTTTTAGGTGATATTTTAAACAGTAATTCTCAGTACCTAGCGCAACAGTTTGCTGACTTAGGAATTGCTCATTACTACCAAACGGTGGTGGGCGATAATCCCCAGCGAATTCACCAGGCAATCGCCACCGCCTGTGAGCGATCCCAACTGCTGATTTTTACCGGCGGCTTGGGACCTACTCCCGACGATTTGACCACCGAGGCGATCGCTCATTACTTTGAAACCCCTTTGGTGGAGCACCCAGACGTGCTGGCGGATATTGCCGAGAAATTTGCCCGGCGCGGTCGAGAGATGGCCCCCAGCAATCGCAAGCAAGCTCTCCAACCCCAGGGAGCCCAGGTGTTGCCCAATCCGGTGGGCACTGCGCCAGGCATGATTTGGCACGCGAAGGGTGATGTGTTGATTATGACTTTTCCAGGGGTGCCCACGGAGATGCGGGCAATGTGGCAAGAAACGGCGGTGCCCTATTTGCGATCCCACGGTTGGAGTCAAAGCACTATCCAAACGCGCACCTTGAAATTTTGGGGCATTTCCGAATCTACCTTGGCGGAAATGGCAGGGGATTTTCTGGCGATGGAAAATCCCACGGTGGCTCCATACGCCAACCACGGAGTGGTGAAGTTGCGCATTGGGGCGCGGGCCGAGAACCAGGCAGCGGCGATCACCTTAATCGAGCCGGTGGAAGAACAGCTCAAGAAGCTGGGGGGCATTCATTATTTTGGCAACGACGACGACACCCTAGCCATTGCGGTAGGGCAGTTGCTGAAACAGCGAGGAGAAACGGTGGCGGTGGCAGAATCTTGCACCGGCGGCGGCATCGGACACCTGTTAACGACCATTCCCGGCAGCTCGACGTACTTTCGGGGCGGCATTATCAGCTATGACAACCGGGTTAAGGTCAAATGTTTAGGAGTATCGGAAGATACCTTGACTAAGGTCGGCGCCGTCAGTGCTGAGGTGGCGGAGCAGATGGCGGTGGGGGTGCGGGAGTCTCTGGGCACCACCTGGGGCATTAGCGTTACCGGGATCGCTGGTCCCGGTGGTGGCAGTGAAGAAAAGCCAGTGGGGCTAGTGTATGTGGGTATTGCTGGTCCCAAAGGTGTAGCCCACGAGCGTCTGAATTTGGGGGAGACGCGATCGCGTCAATGGATTCGTAATTCCAGCGCCTGTTCCGCCCTGGATTTACTGCGACGATCCCTCTTATCGGACTCTTAATCTACTGGCAAGGTTTACTTTGGGATCGTTGCGATTGCTTTATTTAGGACTGGGTTTGAGCGACCCTTGATTGACACTTAAGACTAAACGCAGCACGGCTTTCATTGAACGTGTTGAGTTCAGGTATTTAGCTATTGAGGTTGTTATGAACGTTCTTATTGGAACTCAACATTCCTGTTATCCAAAGTGGCTGGATGCAGAATAAGACAGCTAATATTAGGATTAACTGCGCTTTAGCGACACCTATGCTCAATCCCACCCGTACCCTGGTTAAAGAATTAATCCGTGAGTTGTCTGAGGGCTACCACCAAACCTATGGGGGAATGAAACACAGCTACGCGGAAATTTTAGGCTGGGTGGCCAGTATGGCTCTAGAAAACATTGCCAATAGCAACGCGCTGTATCACAACACCGAGCACACCATGTACGTGACTCTGGTGGGGCAAGAAATTCTTAAGGGCAAGCATATTCGTGAAGGGGGTGTTACCTGCGAAGATTGGCTGCTTTATCACCTGTCCCTTCTATGTCACGACATTGGCTATGTGCGGGGAATTTGTCGACAAGATTGCCCTCAGGATCGCGTTTATGCCACTGGGGTAGGAGACGAAACGGTCCAGCTTGGTCCTGGTGCCACCGATGCCAGCATGGCTCCCTATCATGTGGATCGAGGTAAGCAGTTTATTAGCGATCGCTTCAAGGGGCACAGCCTAATCGATGTATCGGTGATTCAAACCAATATTGAACTCACGCGTTTCCCAGTTCCCAACGACAGCGACCATGAAGACACTACGGATTATCCAGGCTTGGTGCGCGCCGCTGATTTGATCGGGCAACTGTCGGATCCACGCTATTTGCAGAAGATTCCAGCGCTCTATTACGAGTTTGAAGAAATTGGCATGAATAAGGAGCTGGGATATAGCAGCCCCGACGATCTACGGCAAAAGTATCCTGGTTTTTACTGGAACGTGGTTCACCGCTACATTGAACCAGCATTGACCCATTTGGAGCTAACCCAGACGGGTAAGCAAATTGCCGCCAATCTGTACGCCAACGTATTTCGCGTTGAACACAATCAGATGTTGCCCACGTTGCCCAGCCAAATGAGGGGACAAATACCAGTGTCGTCGGGGCAGCCTAATTAGCAAGGGTGCGGTGACGTTGGGCGAGTGGATGCTAGGTAAGCAATAAATCAGCGATTAATTAAGCGCATAAAGAGCTTTGACGATTTCGTGGGGTTGATCGTCATGTTTCATTGGACAAAATGATTTTGATCAGACAGCTTGGCTGGGGCGCCATTGCCTTTAACAAAAGCGTCATAAAAGTACAGGGGGCGTAAACCGAATAGCTTTGGGGCAGGTTTCTACTGCGCTTCTCCCTAATTTCGAGGCACAATAGGAATTAACAAAAGCATTCAAAAACTACGTTTCCAAATATGGCAACAACAAGTAACTTTCGTAAGGCAATGCAAGACGCCCGAGGCAACGCGCTTGTTGGGCCCAATGTCATTGCCAACGCCCTTCCCTACGTGGGAGGCGGTTTGGTCCTCACGGCGATCGGCACCTACGCTGGCCTAAACGTTTTCGCCAATCAGCCTGAGCTATTTATGCCCACCTTCATTGGGGCATTTGTCGTTGAGCTAATCCTGTTCTTCGTGGGCTCATCGGTGGCGCAGAAGGCAAAGAATTCGGTGGCGCTGCCCCTGTTGGCAACCTACAGCTTGCTGTCTGGCTATACCCTGACGGGTTTGGTGGCTGTTGCCCTCGACACCCCTAATGTGGGCCTACCCGGCATGGGCGTGGCGGCTCTGGGGTGTGGAATTGCCTTTGTGGTGGGTAAAAAAATTGGTTCAAACCTGTCTGAAGAAGACGGTTTTGCCTTGACTCGCACTTTCCAAATGGGGCTTATTGGCCTGTTGGCAGTGCTAGTCATCTCCCTAGTCCTAAGCTTCTTCGGCATTTACACTCCCACCTTCCTAGATGTGGCCATTTCTGGCTTTGGGGTCGTCCTCTTTGCCGGTGGCGCTGTGGTGGATTTCTTTATCTTGCCTCGCACCTATGACGACCGTCAGTATTTGGCAGCAGCCCTGTCTATGTATCTGACTTACATCAACCTGTTTGTGTTTATCCTACGTCTGCTGATTGCCATCAATAGCCGGGATTAATGGCTTGCAGGTCTACGACTTACTAGGCAGTGCAACAGCACAGTTTGAATAAACAAAAAAGGAGGAGCCGTTGGTAGCCTCCTTTTTTGCGTCTTTTTTGAGTGTCTTTCTATGGCTGTTTCTTGCAGCAATGTCAGGAGCCCAGCAGCGTTATTGAGACTCATTAGCTGCGGTCCAATCAAAACAGCGATCGCCCTCCACGCCGTAAGGATGCATAGCGCAAATCAACAGATTCCCGTCATAGCTGCGCCCGTGAAAATTCTGGCATCCCTTACAAGCGGAATGCCAGTTTTCACTGGGTTGAGTCTTCGGCGCGATTTCATTCCACAGCGCCTCCTCGTTCCACGATTCAGCCTCCCCTTCAAAATCTACGCCCAGATATTCCAAAAAACCGAACATTACCTCATCAACAGCCTGCTCCGCCTCTTCCCAGGCTTCCATCGTTTGGGGATCTAAATGCCAGTTTAAAAAAGGAGCCATCCACGGTTGCAGTAGGCTCTCCCATTGGTCAAAGGTTTGCTCTACAGCCTGATCCAACTCTTGTCCCAGGGGCAAAACAGTTTGGTCCAACCACTGATCCAAACTTGATTCCAGGTGCGTCAGATTCTCATCTAACCGGGCTGTAAACTGATCTATTTCGTGATTTGTGGCGGCTGTGGACTGGGAAAACCATTGCCCTACCGATTCCACCGCCTGAATCTGAACTTGGTCCGCTACTTCGGCGATCGCCTCTGCCGTTTCTTCCCACCACGACAACCAATCAGCCATATACCCTCCCAGCCCTTAGACTACTGAGATCATCTCTGCCTATAACTTTGCCTATTTTTGGGATGTTTATTCAGCGGTCCACTCCAAAATAAAAGAAACCAAACACCTCGCAATAAAACTATGCTTGTGGTTGGCTTCTTTTTGGGGGGCTTTTGGACTTAGTATCTTTTTACCCAGTGTCTTTTTCCTCGGTGCTTTTGCTGGCACTTGCCATTGACACTTTTAGTTGTTGCTTTCAGTTGACGCTTTAAGGGCAGCGTCTTCTAAAGTGCTTAAGAGTCCCGCTTCAGCCGCCGTAACTCCTCTTCCAGTGCCTGTACTTGGTCCCGCATCGTTTGCACATCAGAACCTTCTTTGGTTCCGCTGCCCTCATCTTCATCAGTGATGTCAATAACGTTGATACATCGGGGAGCAGTATTTTGGGGGCTCTCAGACTGTGGCGTCCCAGAATTAGGCATTGCCTGCTGGGCCTGCTGCACCGCATCCTCTACCATTTTTTTTGCTTCCTCCGCCGACATTTCGCCGCGGGCTACCATTTCGTCAGCCATTTCCTGAGCCTGGCGACGCACATCATTAAAGGCTTCGTTTGCTTTTTCCCCGGCATAGGATGCGATGCCAATTCCCAGGTACAAAGCTTTCTGGGCTAAATCACCAAAGTTTTGCATGGTTCTCAAAAGTGACGTTTAAAAGGGGTGGTCTTAGCTGCTTATTTCGCTATTTAAAACTAGCTGCCTCGGAAATGCTTGAGAAAGATTGAGAAAGATTGAGACAGGCAATTTCCTTAACACCATTGTGGCAAATTCGATTTCAATAAATTCAGTTTTACAGTTCTGCCCACTTGCCGTCGTTCGCCAATAACAGAACAGTCAGAGAGTTTTGAGCGCCTAAGCAAAGTCTAAATCTGAATTTCGACTAAGTTCGACGATCGCCGGCTGCTCCATAAATTAGCGAGCTGGTATAAAAGTTGGTAAGGGACGTTGGTGGCAAAAGCTGACAAAAAAATAGCCTGCCTGGTGGGGCAAACTATTTCTGAGATTTTCACTAACGTAGAGGGGGTGTGAAAATGGTGAAATAACTGGAAATTAATCCAAGAAGCTAGCTTCAGTAATGGCTGCCTCAGCGCTGTCATCAAACTTCAGGGACGACACAAGCTCAGTCCATGCCTCAGGTTCACTGGTGTACAAGCCAGCGGCGATCGCCAAAGTATCGTAGCCCAAGTTCTTATTTAGGCTCAGCTCCGCCTTTTCCAAGCCCTCAAGACCTGCAAGCTCCTCTTCCTCGGTTGCTTCTAGGTTGACCACCTCAAGTTCACCCAAATCAAAAGGATCGCCAGCCCGGTCAGAGCTATTGGCGTCACACACCAACATTACGCTCCAGCGGTAGGTGCCCGGCTCCAGGATCAAATCCTTAGGCAGCAGAGACACGGTTACCAAGCCGCTCTTGCGACCATCTAGGCTAATGCGGTGAGGCTCTACAGGACCCACTAGGTTGAACCCTGAGTCAAACATGCGCACTTCGATATCAGAGGCAGAGGTGTCGCCCACATACACCACAATTTCTGGAGTCGTGTCGCTGGTTTTATTGTGGGTTGCCGGAGGGACGATCGCCTGAATCGGCACCGCTTCACCTTCAGCAACGCATTCTCCACCGCGGGTACCTCCACCGGTACTGCGGCTGGGAGATCCTAGATCTTGGGTGGGAGGGAACTTTAGCCTTGCGCCAAACTCAGCAACGCCGCCTAACAGTCCAGCTTGGCTAGGCAATAGGGACAATCCTAGGTGTCCCAGGACTAAGGCGCTGACGGATAAACATTTTGCCAGGGGATGGATGCGAGTGTTAAGTCGGAATGACATGGGGTTTTCCCTCCAGAGAATGCGACAGTGGGCGTTATGAGCGTTAACGCTACGTTGGCAATAAAGTAGTTAGTTAAGTTTTAGCCCCAAACCCTTTGACGTAAGCTGCAAGAATTTGCTCCAGGTAAAGGTGTTTACTAGCTTTATTCTTCATAATCACTAGCTTCAGCAAATTCAGACTTCGGCAACGTTTTACTAATAACTTTCTAGTAAAACTCTTTGATGAAATTCTGCCGACAAAATTTTGCTGGACCTTACGTTTACACCTTTACCTTATTGAAGCTTATTTGGAGCCTTGTAATCCATTGTCCGGCGATCACCAGATAAATCCGGGAGCGGCACCTGAGGACAACAGAATTAATGTAGGCTGATTTACCCTGGAATTATTTAACGCTTACTTTATTTCTAACAACCTCTTTTTATGGCGTGTAGCAGTCACGGACAGTTGCCGAATTGGTTTGACGCGGGATCAACGTTCACCAGAGAAATCTGCCATCTAAAAAGTACCGTGAGGCAATTTTGTATCGGAATTTATAACAGGAATACTTCCAGTGAAACCTGCGTTAAGAATTATATTGCTGGGCGTAGTCGCGAAAGCGTTCCAGGTCCGCTTGGAGGGTTGACTCCACCAGATCACCTAAAAATAGGTTGTCCATAAGGGTGCCGATGATGCCGGGAATGGCATAAGAAATGGTGAGACGCACAATGCTGCTGTCCCGGCGATCATAGAAGCGAATTGCCCCTTGATTGGGCAAGCCGTCTACGGATTCCCATTGAATTAACTGGCGATCCACCATGCGAGTGATGCGCGATCGCCAATCGAAAGCGAATCGCCCCGATGCAAATTTCCACACGGACAGCTCCGGGTCCTGGTCGGAAATTTTCACCGAGTCAATCCACTTCATCCATTCGGGCATTTTCTCCAAGTCTGACCACAGCTCCCACACTGTTTCGATGGGAACCGGCACTTCCACCTGGACGCTATGCTCAAGCCAATTTGACATGGGGTTCCTGTGAAAAAGCTGGGCTCAACGATGCCCTTTAGTTTGCCAGAACCGGCTGGGGTGCGGGAGCCATTTCCAGCATAGCCGCTGCGGCCTGGCGACCGGAAATCGTTGCGCCTTCCATGCTGTCAATATAGTCCTGCATGGTGTAGCTGCCGGCCAGGAAGAAGTTTTCCACGGGAGTTTTCTGGCTGGGACGGTAGGGATCCATGCCGGGGGCCTCTCGATACAGAGACTGGGCGAGCTTTACGGTGTTGGACCACAGCAGGTTTAGCTTGCGGGAGGAGGGGAATAGGGCGTGCACCTGTTTCAGCACGTGCTCAGTAATTTCTTCGTTATTTTTGCCGATAAACGGGTCGCCGGGGGTGAGCACTACCTGGAGCAGTGAGCCTTGTCCTTCCCGGTAGTAGTCAGCGGGGCTGGCGATCGCCAAATCCGCAAAGCAAGAAAAATCAGCATCGGCAGTATAAAGCAAATTATCCAAACCGGTGGGCTTGTCTAAATCTTTCATTGCCGCTTCATCTTGCAGCTCAGTCACCCAGCCGTCAAAGCGCATTTGCACAGTGGCTACGGGGACGGCATCCAAAGCATAAATATTGTCAAATTCTGACCATTGCCGCCACTCTTTTGGCAGCAACTTTTGAATGCCGGGCACGTCGCAGGCGCACAGGTACTGGTCAGCAGTGACGGTGGTTTCGGGATCGTTAACGCCCCCCATCACGAGCCCGGTCACCTGGGTTTTGCCGTTAATTTCTTCGTGCTGGATTTTCTTGACTCGCTGGCGCAAATGAAATTTAACGCCGCGATCTTCTAGATATTTAACGATGGGCTTGTGAAGGTATTCGTGAGGAGAACCTTCAAGCATCCGCAGTACCGACGCTTCGGTTTTGCTGGCGAAAAACTGGAAAATGGTCAGCATGCACCGGGCTGAGATATTTTCCGTGTCGATAAAGCCTAGGGCGTAGGCGATGGGGTTCCACATACGCTTCAGGCTGCCGTTGGAGCCGCCGTGGCTCCGGAACCAGTCGGCAAAACTGACGGAATCCAACTTGCGGATATCCTTCATCGCACCTTTGAAGTCCACCAAGCCGCGGACGATGGGGCTGGTGCCCAGGGCGATCGCATTTTGCGCCTTGTCTAGGGCGGATAGCTGAGAGGTGGTGAAAAATGCTTTTAGTCCATTGAAAGGAGCGCCGGTAATAAACCGAAAGTCCAATGCTCCCAGGTTGCCGCCTTCGTTAACAAAGGTGTGCACGTGATCCTTGAGGCGCAGATTGTCCGCCGCCCCCACCTTTCGCATTAGCTCGAACAGGTTGTAGTAGCAGCCGAAGAAAACATGCAGCCCCATTTCAATATGGTTGCCGTCGCGGTCCACCCAGCTGCTGACCTTGCCGCCAACAAATGAGCGAGATTCGAAAATTTCCACGTCATGTCCGGCGTCTGCCAGTTCCACCGCCGCTGACATCCCCGCCAACCCAGCACCAACAATTGCTACTCGCACGGCTGCTCCAACCTGAATTTAGTAACGATTAGTCGATTCAAAATCGATTTAGAAATTGTAACATTTTGCTCCGGTGCTGACTTTCAAAGCTCAAATTGAAGCTTCAACCAAACTCTCCAATCAAAACCCTAGGGAGTGCTGACCGGCTGACGGAATCCTTCAGGTAAATCCAGCTCGATATTTTCGCCGCGATCATAAATTTCAATATCCCACTGCCCTCGGGAGCCGCTTTCAAAGGCAATAAACCGCCCGTCAGAGCTGATGCGGGGCGATCGCACCCAGCCTCGATAGCCTTGGGTAATTACCTGAACCTGTCCCGTGGCGCGGTCATATAGCTCCACTTCCGGGCGGGCGTAGTCGCTTGCGAGATAAACCAAGTAACGCCCGGTGTAGCTGAGGCTCGGGTGTTCAGCGATGGTGTCGTTGCGATTGACCCGGTTGAGGGGGACGTACTGGCGCAGGCTGAGGTCATATACCAGCAAAGTGCGCCGCCCTTCTCGGTTAGACACAAACGCCAAAAATCGCCCGTCGCCACTGAGGGCGGGCTGCTCGTCGGTGTAGCGCGAATTAACTGAGTTGGTGCCAGGAAGAACCGGAGCGCTAGAGCAACTGCTTAGGAGAAACATTCCAAGGCTCAATAGCTTAGACGCCCGACAAAACGTTCTTTGAAGTGGATTGCTCGACTTCCTCGACACCTTATGGGCGGTCGTAGCGATCGCCATCTAAATCTCTATCGGAATAACCGCCGTCTAGATCATCGTCATAACCACCACGTCCACTGCTGGCGCGGGGACCCGCTTCATCAGGAAATAGGGGCTCATCAATGGCGGCGGGGCGATCTTGGTTGTCCCGATCATCGCGACCCTGATCGGCAGGGGGTTCTGCGCCACCGTCCGCCGGCGGACCGTCTAGGGGCTGATAGTCCACGTAGCTTTCGTCGCTGGTATCCCGAGGCTGCTCTCGGCGGGGCTCTCGTCCCATGCCAGCCCCATCATCGAAGGAGTCAGACGGCCGATCAGCAGGTGGACCCGGTTGACGGCGCGATCGCGGTTCGTAAGGCTGGTCGTCAAAGAGGGTTCCTTCGCTGCGTCGCCCATTGGAGCGGGGACGGCGAGATTCGGAACGGGAATCAGCGCGGGTGTCAGACGGGGGCGGCTCCAAATTTAGGCTTCCCCGGCGAGACCGAGAGCGATCGTCCATACCAGGGGCAGCCCCATCGCTGGGACCAGGACCACGGCGGGATGGGGGACGACCAGAGCGGGGACCGGAGCGCGGTGGACGGCTTGGCGGCACATCATCCCCCCCCCAATCATCTTCTGCCATGGGACGGCGACCGTTGGGACGACGGGAAGAAGGCTGGGACGGGCGGCGGTTCGACGGCGTAGGACGACTGCTGCGGGGGCGATCACTCCCAGGACGGCGAGACCGAGGATCGTCATAATCATCGTCTCGGTAATCTCTCGATCGCTCTAGCTGCGGATCTCGCGAACCTAGAGCGCCACGAATACGGCGGGGATAAAAATCCTCTTCCTCATCCAGCGCATCCATTTCATCATCCAGCTCAGCGCGATACACCCGACTCACCGGGCGATCATCATCCACCACCGGAGTGCTCCGCTTCGCCTGCTCGGTAGTTACCCCCCGCAAACGAACACTTTCATAAGCAAAGAAAATTGTGGAGCCAGCCAGCAAAAACTGACTGAACTGCAAAATCGGGTCGAGACGCCAGCTATTAAAAAATAGAATGCCGCCACACAACAGTCCCACTGCGGCAAAGAAAATATCGTAATCTCGCGCCAAACCAGGGCGTACGGACCGCAAAAAATACAGAGACGCCCCCGCCACCGCTAACACGATGCCAATAAAGCTGCCCCAGCTAAACCCAATATTTACCATTGTTTCCTACAGCTTCTCCTGTCCCGTTGATGCTGCTCTGCCAAGCTTGCCCCCTGAGTCACCGCTGAATAACTAAAAGCTACCCAGCCAAGGCAAGGCGATTAGATTTTGCCAAACCTAGTTCACCTTATATTTTGCCAAACCTTTCGGCGAAATTTGTTCGGCAGGGTTTATCTGGCGGAATCTATATGATTAAAGCCGCTTGGGCATTTCTAAAAGTAGAGAGACTTCGGACGGTGACTGAACACCAGCTATGCCCTGGTCTCTCTCATCTTGAGCGATAACCGAGCCCCTAAAAATTGCGGCGACGAATTTTGTCCCGCTGGCTAATAAATACCAGCGCAACGGTAATTGGAATCACCACGATCGCACCGCCCAATAAAAGGCTCCATAAAAAGTTAGCTAGAGAAGGGGTCATTGCTATCCTCAGCTCGAAATAACAGGATTAATTAAAGCTTATTGTATCGGTCCTTTCACCCCCTGCGAATTAATCCTTAAGACTATGAGATAGGGCTTGGGGCAAAGCGGGCGGGGAAAATTCTGGGAAAGTGAAGCTGTGTTGCTGGTTTGGCGCTAGTGTTTTTGGGGAGAGTAGCCTAAATAAACGGCATTTTCCCAAATAACCTACCCTCGTTTCCTAGCTATGACCATCGACTCCCTTGCTCCCATTGGGCTCAGCGTCTTCCTTGGCGCGGGCATCTTTCTATTTATTATTCGCATTGTGCTCACTTGGTACCCCCAGGTGGAGGGCGATCGCTTCCCCTTCAATTTGGTCATTTTGCCTACGGAGCCGTTCCTAAAGCCCACCCGCAAAGTGATTCCCCCCATCGGCGGCGTGGATATTAGCCCGATTATTTGGGTGGGCATTATCAGCCTGGTGCGGGAAGTGCTGCTAGGTCAGCAAGGGCTGATTACGATGAGTTTGTACTAGAAAACCCCAAATCTTCGTATTTATCTAGCCATGGCTAACGCCACCCAAGATCTGAACCGCCCCAACCCAGATGATTTTAATCCCAGCGAGCCCGCAGCATCGCAAGGGTGGAACCAACGCTATAAGGATCAGGATACGGGTTGGGATTTGGGGCAGCCATCGCCGGTTTTGGCGGCTTTTTTGCCGGAATATTTAAAGCAACATAATTTTCTGGTGCGATCGCCTAACGCATCCTCCAAAGCCGCAGTGGTGGGCTGTGGTCGCGGTCATGATGCTCGGTTTATTGCCAAGTTGGGAATAGAAACGGTGGGCTTTGATTTTGCGCCCTTGGCAATTAAAGAAGCGCGGGAATTAGCGGCGCGATCGCAATTAACGGAAAAGCAATTGCGGTTTGAGCAGATGGATATTTTCGCAGTTGCTCCACAGTGGCAGGGACAGTTTGACTTGATTATTGAGCACACCTGTTTCTGTGCGATTAATCCAGAGCAGCGTCCTGATTATGTGGAGTCCATGCGATCGCTGCTAAAGCCAGAAGGGATTTTGGTCGGCGTTTTCTTTACCCACAATCGTCCCGGTGGACCTCCCTTTGGCACCAATGAAACGGCGGTTCTGGATGTATTTTCGCCCCGGTTTAAGCGAGAATCTTGGCAGCTTAGCGACCATTCAATCGGTCGCCGCAAAGGTGATGAGCACGTGGGTGTGTTTCGGGCGATCGCCTAACTTTTTTCATTTCCTCTGGATTTTCTGAGCGCACTCAAGCGGCAGAATATTCAACCGTGAAGTGTGTGGAAGACAGCGCGGCAGCAAAGCTGTATACCTAGGTACTTTCTAGTTCAGAATCCCCAAAGATTTCTCCAAAACCTCCAACACAGCATCACAGTGGGCTTGGCTGTGGTCGGCGCGAACGGTAAATCTTAGGCGGCTGGTGGGAACGGTGGGGGGGCGGATGGCACCAGCAAGGATTCCACCGGACCGTAACTGTTCACCCAAAGTTAGTACCGTCGCCGTATCAGGCACCTGCATGCACATAATCGGTGTATCGCTGGGCAGCAACCGAAAGCCGCGATCGCCCCAAGGTGCCACCACGCGCCGTAGCCCATCGCGCAAATAATTGGACATATTTAGTAAGGACTCGCGCCGCTCCGGCTCTGCCTTGACCCGATCAATTGCCGCCAGCGCCGCCGCCGTATCTGCCGGAGACAACGCCGTGGAATAAATCCAACTGGCGGAGCGGTTGCGCAAAAAATCCACCAGCGCCGCCGACCCCGCCACATAGCCTCCCAAACTAGCCAGCGCCTTACTTAAAGTGCCTACCTGAATTAACGGCTTCCCGGTACATTCCAAAAACTCCACAGCCCCCGCCCCCGTTGACCCCAGCACTCCAGTGGCATGGGCTTCGTCGATTACCACCATGGCTTCAAATTCTTCAGCGATCGCCAAAATTTCCTTTAGCGGACACAAATCCCCATCCATACTAAAAACGCTGTCGGTCACAATGGCACACCGACGAAATTGCGATCGCTGCCCCATCAAAATATCCCGCAGCGCCGTCATATTTCCATGGTCATATTGTTGAAAACCTGCCCCACTTAACTTGCAGCCGCTCATTAAACTAGAGTGATTATATGCATCGCCCACCAATAAATCTTTTGGGCCAACAATGGCACTTAAAACACCAATGTTTGCCGCATAACCGGAGCTATAAACAACCGCGTCTTCTGTATTTTTTAAGGCCGCAATTTCCCGTTCCAAAGTCCGATGAATGTCTCGATGCCCCGTAATTAATCGGGATCCCGTACTGCCCGTTCCCCACTGTTCCACCGCCGCCGTGGTCATTGTAATTAATTCGCGACTCCCCGCCAATCCCAAATAATCATTACTGGCAAAATTAAGCACCGCCTCCCCGTCCATCATCATCACGGGTCCCGGTAAACCATCTAAAGCTTGGGGCGATCGATACCAGTTCGCCTGGTGAATGGTGGCGAGCGATCGCTCGATCCAACCATAGGGATTTCCCACTATCTTCTCGGGATTTATCAATATAACTTCCGCCAATTCTTGTGCCAGTTTTTCCGATGATTCTAAATATTCTTTCAGCTGTCCACTTCTGAATTTTCCGATTTTCTACCTAATAACCAATAGGTTTTCATCGCTCCTTTACCCTTAATTTGAAACTCCCCTCGAAACTCTAATTCAAACCGATCTCGCAATAGCAAATAGGTTTCATGGGTTACCTGGATTCGCCCCGGCGTTCCCTGGGATTCCATACGGCTAGCCACGTTAACCGTGTCCCCCCAAAGGTCATAGAAGAACTTGTGAAGTCCCACCACGCCGGCGGAAACTGGTCCCGAATGGATGCCAATTCTTAACCGAAATGGTTCGTTTCCTGTGGGCGATCGCCGGGAAAACTGTTTAATTGCTACCTGCATTTCCAATGCCATCTCTGCCATCCTCTCCGCATGATCTGCCACGGGAATGGGTACCCCAGAAACCGCCATATAGGCATCACCAATGGTTTTGATTTTCTCAATTTGGATCTTTTCAGCTAGCAAATCAAATTCAGAGAAAATCTTATTTAAAACCGTCACCAACTCCGAAACATTAGTTTGGGAAGCCCACTCGGTAAAGCCAACAATATCTGCAAATAAAACCGTCGATTCGCTGAAATTATCTGCCACCAAGCCTGGACTTTTCTTCAGGCGCTGAGCAATCATTTGGGGCAAAATATTCAGCAACAACCGCTCAGACTGCTGCCTTTGTTTACGCAGGTTCATTTCAGCCTGACGCTTCTCCGTTACGTCCTTAACGCTCCCCTCTAGATACAAAATATCGCCGTTATCATCGGTAACTTGGCGAATACTTTCTGACACCCAAATGCGTTGACCACTCTTCCGCTGCACCAAAGATTCAAAATCAGTAAGCTCAGAGAACTGATCGAGGTAAGCCAGTATTTCCTGACGCCGCTTCGACTGCACATAAATTTGAGAATCAATATGCTCAATCTCCTCAATCATTTCCTGAGGGGAAGCATATCCATAAAGCTGAGCCAAAGCCGGATTAACGCTGATAAACTTCCCCTCTACAGAGGCTTGAAATAGTCCTTCTACAGCATTTTCAAAAATAGCTCGATACTTTTCTTCCGCTAGCCGAAGCTGTTCTTCTGCCTGTCGCTGCTTGGTTACGTCATTAATAACACCAACAATACCGAGGCTTTTGCCATTTTTATCCAGTAAAGGTTGTCGAGTTACATCAAGCCAACGCTGCACTCCATTTTGGTCAATTTTGGCTTTCTCCATTGATTCTTCAATGGCTGTTCCCGTTTCCAGTACCTTGCGGTCCTTTGATTGAAACTGTTGCGCCAGGGCCGGATTATCGACCATATCAAAGTCAGTTTTTCCAATGATCTCGCTTTCATCCCGAATCCCAACAGCATTTGCCCAGCGTTGGTTGCATCCAACAAACTTTAAGTCGTTATCTTTCCAAAAAACCTGTTGGGGCAAGTTATCCAAAATAATCCGCAAATAGCAGTTTTCTATGGCTAACTTTTGCAAATTTTCACGTTGATCATGACTGATTTGGCTATTCTCATAGCCAATTTTCTGCTCGCCGCTCTTATTTTGTAAAACTTGGTTGTTTGATGAATTATCCTCGCCTGGCATTGAAGTCAGGGTGTGACTTAGCTTTAAAAATACGCTGACTTTAGCTTCCAGTTCAGCGGCAACAATAGGCAAGGTCAAATAATCGATCGCCCCCGCCCTAAATACATTATTTTTGATAGCGAGGTGGGACGCTAACTCCTGTCCATCGCTACTGTCAGACGGATCACCATTAACGATGACAATGGGAGCAGAAAAATCAGGATAATGCTCTTTGAATTGCGCCAGAAACTCTACCCCGTCCATATCCCCTAAATCCATCGCCACAAAAAGCAGTTCAACGGATTGCTGGGAAATCTTTTGGGTTGTTTGGGTGAGGAAAGGAGATGATGCTAGATTCTGACTTTTCGAGATTTGAGCCAGTTGAGCCAGCGCTGACTGTCCCGAATGAAAAATGGTGGTGGATTGAACCGTTGACGGCAGCTTTTGAATTAGCTCTCCACTTAAAGCTGACTGGTTAGAAATAACCCAAATATGCCCTCCCAGGGCTGAATCAGCCTGAGCTTTCACTGCGGATTCAGGCGAACCCGTGGGAAGGGAATCTTCTGTGGAGAAACCAGTCATGGATTCAGCAGTACTTGAAAAGGGCTGGGAAAGGTCTCAGCGCATCCTTTTGGCGTGTCCTTAAGCAGCGGACCAGCGGTTAACAGGCCATGTGACGTCTGAGGTGGGCAAATGCAAATGTATTTTTACCGAGTTTAGACCATTAAATGACGGCTAATGGTTGGATTTGAGCCTCAAACCCTGCCTGCTGTAATGCTTTGGCCACCGCATTGGGATCCTCCACGCGGAACTGGGCTCCAAATCGCACAAGTTGGCGCTGTCCTTTGCCGTCGGAAATAATAGCAACCACGGGCATTTTCGGCGTTTCTCCTTGGTTGCTAAGGAGGGTGTTTCGCAGGCGATCGCGATGTTGAATTTCCCCTGCCACATCAGGCGTCAGCTCCACCATTAAAATTTCCACCGACTCGACGGTTTCTGCGTCTTCAATGATGTACTGAATAGAATCGTCACGCCAGTCCACTTTGCCCCAAATAATCAAGCGAGCATCGGGCTGGATTAAATCGCCAATGCGGGCAAAGGATCGCGGGAATACCACCCCTTCCACCGACCCCGTCAGGTCCTCCACCTGCACGATGGCCATGCGATCGCCTTTCTTAGTAATCACCGGTTTCATGGTGGAGATCATCACAATGGCGCTGACGGTGCCTTTGTTGCCGCCGCAGTAATCGCCCAGGTCTTTAATCTCCACAGGAGCTAACATTTGCGCCCGCCGCTGCACTCCTTTTAGGGGGTGGTCCGACACATAAAAGCCCAGCAATTCCTTTTCTAGCCGCAGCCGCTCTTGCTCTGGATAATCGTCCACGGGGGGCGCTTTCGGAGCCATTTCTAGCCCGCCCCCCTCCTCCGCGTTGCCGCCCATTAAATCGAACAAACTGCCTTGACCACTGGCGCGATCGCGAGCCCGCCCCTGGGCCCAATCAATTACTAATGGCAAATCTTCCATGGTTTGCCGACGGTTAGAGCTAAGGGTATCCAGGGCTCCGCTATGGGTCAGTGCTTCTAAGGCGCGCTTGTTGATGGATCTTAGGTCCACGCGATCGCACAAATCCGCTAACGACTCGAACGAGCCGCCCTCCTCCCGAGCCGTCAAAAGACTTTCGATCGCCCCTTCCCCTAAATTTTGCACCGCCGACAATCCAAATAAAATTCGATGATCTGTTGCGTCCCCTTCACCATCACTAATTAACGGCGTAAAATCTAAACCTGATCGATTAATATCCGGTGGTTCCACCTCAATTCCCATCTTTAAACAGGTGGAAATATACGCCTGAACCTTATCCTGATTGCCACTATTTGACGTCAACAAAGCCGCCATATATTCCACAGGATAGTTCGCCTTTAACCAAGCAGTTTGATAGGTTACATAGCCATAAGCCGTCGAGTGGGACTTATTAAAACAATACTCAGCAAACTTCACCATCTGGTCAAAAAGACCATCTGCCAGCTTAGTTTTAATGCCATTTTTCGCCGACCCATCCACAAAAATAACGCGCTGTTTTTTCATCGCCTCCAGCTTCTTCTTACCCATGGCCCGCCGCAGCAAATCCGCCTCCCCCAAGGTATATCCCGCCATATCCTGAGCCACTTTCATGATTTGCTCCTGATACACCAAAACCCCGTAAGTTTCGTTTAGGATTGGCTCCAGTACTTCGTGATCGTAGGCAATCTGTTCCCGCCCATGTTTTCGGTTGATAAACATCGGAATGAGCCCTGCATCTAAAGGACCCGGTCGATATAAGGCTAAAACTGAAGAAATATCTTCCAAAGACGACGGCTTCAGGTCACGCACCACCTGACGCATTCCCGAGGACTCTAACTGAAAAATGCCAGCAAGCTCCCCTTGAGCTAACAGCCTATAGGTGGCAGGGTCTTCCAGAGAAATACCGTCAGGATCAACCTGTGTGCCACGAGTTTCTGATATTAAATCAACGGTTTTTTGAATGGTCGTCAGGTTTTTTAGCCCCAAGAAATCCATCTTTAGGAGACCCATTGCCTCCACATCTTCCATATAATACTGAGTAATTACGGCACCATCGTTATTGCGCTGAAGGGGAACCACCTCCGACAGCGGCTGAGCTGAAATCACAACCCCCGCAGCGTGGACCCCAAAGGTTTTATTAGTGCCCTCAATGCGCATCGCCATATCCAACCAGCGACGATAAGTCATACCGGTGGGGGCTTCGGGAATTTGAGAATCCTTATCGTATTTTTCTTTGAATTCTGGCGCTGGGGTCTCGTCAGAAATCATCACCTTCAGCTTGGCGGGCTTCCCTCGCGCTACGGGAATTAACTTCGCCATTCGGTCCGATTCACCGTAGGGAATTTCCAATACCCGAGCCACATCTTTTAGCACTGCTTTTGATGTCATTCGGTTAAAGGTGATAATTTGAGCAACCCGATCTTCACCGTATTTTTGGGTTACATAGTCAATGACTTGATCTCGTTTTTCAATACAGAAATCCGTATCCACATCAGGCATCGATTTCCGTTCAGGGTTTAGAAATCGCTCGAACAGTAAGCCATGATGGACAGGGTCAATATTGGTGATTCGCAAACAATAGGCCACCAAAGATCCCGCGGCACTACCCCGTCCAGGACCCACAGGAATATTGGCATCGCGGGCAAATTTGATATAGTCCCAAACTACTAAAAAATACGCAGAAAACCCCATTCTTTGGAGCATCTCTAATTCGTAAACTAGCCGATCTGCATACTCTTTTTTATTACTTAAAATATCCTCTTTAGAGGCTACACCCAGTCGCTCGATCAAACCTTCCCAAGCCACGTGCTCCACATAGGTGTCAGCGTTATGTCCCGTGGGCACTGGGAAATCTGGAATTCGAGGCTCCCCCAAAATATTGTACGCTTCCACTTTTTCCGCAACCTTTACGGTGTTAGCGATCGCCTCTTCAATTACCTCCTCTTCCAGATGATCTCGAAATAACAATTTCATCTCGTTGGCGCTTTTTAAATACTCGGTACCGCTATAGCGCAACCGCTTATCTTCAGTGACATTCTTCTTCGTTTGAATGCAAATAAGTGCGTCGTGGGCTTCCACATCAAAGCAGGAAATAAAATGGGAATCGTTAGTGGCAATCAGTTCAATATTTAGTTGTTTCGCAAGCTTTACAAGCTGCACATTAACCACGCGATCTTCTTGGGATCCGTGATCTTGAAGTTCCAAATAGTAATCGTCACCAAATACGTCTTTGTACCAACTGGCGACCCGCTCAGCCACATCCAGCCGCTGGGCCATAATTGCTTGGGGAATTTCTCCGCCCAGGCAGGCGCTGGTTACAATCAGCCCTTCAGCATTTTCTGACAGCAATTTTTTGTCAATACAAGGGCGAGAAAAAATTCCACTTCCTCGTACCCCGTCTAAATGGGAAACAGTTGTTAGTTTTACCAGGTTTTGATAGCCCACCTTATTCTTAGCTAAAACCACCTGGTGATACTTTCTTAATCGCTTTCTTGGGTTTTCTTTTGTGTCATCAAGAACACCATTGACGATATACATTTCGTTGCCAATGATGGGCTTAACGTTGGTGCCTTTGGTGGTTTTTAATAGCTCGATCGCCCCATACATCACCCCATGATCCGTCAGGGCGATCGCCGGCATTTCCAGCTCCTCTGCCCGTTTCACCAAGTTCGGTAGCTGACTCGCTCCATCAAGCAAACTGTAATCGCTGTGGATATGGAGACCAACAAAGGACATAGAAGTTTCCCTGGGTTTTGCTGAAAAATAGGGCGGTTGGGCGGCGATCGCTTAGCGCCTGACCCCAATCGTAACAAGGGTTTGCGATAACGGGGGCGTCGCTTTTTAAGGGATATGCTTGAAACAGCGATGGCACGGGGATGGGCAAAAATTACCGCAAAAAATTGTTGTATTTAGCCGGTTTGCCTGTTGCAAAAATTAATCTATATGCAACGTGTTTTGTCCTCGATTTTCTTCTTCCCTATTGATGTAAAAGATTGATGTTAAAGCAGATGGAAAACTCAGACAATCAGTGGCGATCGCCTGCCCATGCCTTGCATTATTTAAGCCGCGCCGATAAAATTCCCCATCGCACGGAAGGGGAGGCATTAGTGTTGGAATTGGTGCCAAAAGATGTGAGAAAAATCTTAGATTTGGGCACTGGCAATGGTCGGTTATTGGCGCTTTTGAAAATTGAACGTCCTCAGGTAAAAGGGATTGGACTAGATCTTTCGAGAACAATGCTAGGGGAAGCAGGAAAGCGTTTTGAAGACGACGATTCTGTTAGTTTAGTACAGGCAAATATGGATGAAGGTTTGCCCGATATTGGTGATTTTGACGCAATTGTGTCTAGTTTTGCCATTCACCATTGCGAGGATGATCGGAAGCGAACTTTATATGGAGAGATTTTTGATCGATTGAGACCCGGTGGAGTTTTTTGCAATTTAGAGCATGTATCGTCGCCAACGGAGACCCTGCATCGTAAGTTTCTACTGGCGATTGGTTATCCGCCGGATTTTGAAGATCCATCTAATAAATTATTGGATGTGGAAACTCAGCTTCAGTGGTTTCGGGAAATTGGTTTTCAAGAGGTGGATTGCTATTGGAAATGGCGTGAGATGGCGCTGTTGGCAGGCTATAAACCGGCAATTAACCGTTGATAAAAGTGCCGATAGTTTGAGCGGCACTTTGTAGTTCTTTGGGCGATCGCACCAGGGCAAACCGCACATATCCTTCCCCTGATTTACCAAATCCATACCCTGCGGAGGCGGCAATACCAGTTTTCGCTAATAGTTCGGTGCAAAAATTAACGGAGTCAAATTCCCATTGTTCCGGTAGTTTTGCCCAAGCAAACATGGTGGCTTGGGGAGTGGGGATCGACCAGCCGATATTCGCCATGGCGTCTACGAAGGCGTCGCGGCGCTGTTGGAAAATATCGAGGCGTTGTTTTACTGAAGATTGGTCGCCGGTTAATGATGCGATCGCCCCCCGTAAAATTCCCTGATACTGATTAAAATCAACAGCAGCTTTGACCTGTTTTAAAGCCTTAATTAACTCCGCATTGCCAATGGCATAGCCCACTCGAAAACCACCCATTCCATAGGCTTTTGATAGGGTAAAAAACTCAATTGATCGCTTTTTATTTCTATCCGCTTGAAGAATTGATGGGTGAGATTGGTCGCTAAAGACCATTTGATCGTAGGCAAAGTCGTGCACTAAAACGATGTCGTGGTGATCGCAAAACTCCAGCGCCGCTTCAAAAAAATCTAGCGTTGCTGTAGCGGTGGTGGGGTTGTGGGGATAGTTCAGCACCATTAGCCGCGATCGCCGGGCAATGTCATCGGGAATGGTGGAGAAGTCGGGCAGGAATTGGTTTTCCGCCAGCAGCGCCATGGGATAGATTTCCCCCCCCGCCAAATGAACGCCGCCGTAGTGGGACGGATAACCGGGATCGCTCAGGAGCGCCACGTCGCCTGGGTTAAGCACCGCTAACGGTAAGTGCGCCGTACCTTCCTGGGAGCCAATTAGGGTGAGCACCTCCGTTTCAGGATCCACCGGTACCCCGAAAGTTTGTTCATAGCGTTGGGCGACTGCTTTTCGGAACTGGGTATTGTTGCGAAATAGCTGGTAGCCGTGGGTGGCAGGGTCCTGGAGGGCTTCGGCGATCGCCTGGAGCACGTGGGGGGGCGTGGGCAAGTCCACCGATCCCAATGACAGGTCCACAATCTCCAACCCCTTAGCGGCGGCTTCCGCTTTTGCCGTGTCCATGGCGGCGAACACATTGAACTGGAGCGGGGCGAGGCGATCGGCAAATTTCATGGGGCAGATTTGAATGAGGCGAAATTCTGGGGATAGTCCTGCGATACCATAGGAGCCACACAAAAGTTAATAAACCCTGTGGATTATGGCGATCGCAGTGGGCAACAAGGCCCCTAATTTTACGTTGCCGTCCCAGAGCGGCACCAACATCACCCTCAGCCAGTTTCTCGGCAAGAGCCCGGTGGTGGTCTACTTCTACCCCAAGGATGATACTCCGGGCTGCACCATGGAAGCGTGCCAGTTTCGGGATGAGTATCAGGCGTTCCAAGACGCGGGCGCGGTAGTTATTGGCATCAGCAGCGACTCGGTGGCATCCCACCAATCCTTCGTAGACAAGCACAATTTACCTTTTGTATTGTTGAGCGACGTGAAAAACGAAGCCCGCAATGCTTTTGGTGTGCCCAATACCCTATGGGTAATGCCCGGTCGAGTGACCTACGTCATCGATAAGGAAGGCGTTGTGAAAAGCATTTTCAACAATATGTTGGATGCTAAAGCCCACGTTTCCGAAGCCTTGAAAACCATTGAAGGGCTTACGACAGTGGCTTAAACCTCTCAAGTTTTGATTCACTCCCATCCCTCTGAATTGGATTTTCAGGGCATCAAACTATTCCACTTCATTGTTAACAAGGAACTCAAAAATGGCTAACGTTAGCGATATTGCAGTCAAGACCATTGACGGTGCAGACACCACCCTGAGCGCTTATTCCGGTAAGGTTACGCTGATTGTCAACTTGGCATCCAAGTGCGGCTACACCAAGCAGTACACCAGTTTGGAAGCCCTGTACCAAAAGTACAAGGACCAGGGGTTTGAAGTTTTGGGTTTCCCCTGCAACGACTACGGCGCTCAGGAACCGGGCACCAACGAAGAAATCAAGAAGTTTGCCTGCGAAAACTACGGCGCAACCTTTGACCTATTCGACAAGGTTCATGCCAAAGGTGCTGAGCAGCATCCCCTGTATGCAAGCTTGACCAGCAATGCCGACCCCACCGGTGACGTGCAGTGGAACTTTGAAAAGTTCTTGGTCAGCAAGACCGGTGAGATCGTCGGTCGCTTCGGCAGTGGTGTTACCCCCGAAAGTGCTGAGTTGACTGGGGCAATCGAGGCTCAGTTAGCTAAATAATTGTTACTGACGGTAGATTAGATCGAGCCTCCTTACCTTGCGACATTGACAAGGTGAGGGGGCTTTCTTTGCCAAAGCATCATTGCCGTAGCTATGATCGTGGAGTAATCGTTCACAGCGATATGAATAGAAAGCGCATGATCGCATTCGTTGCTTCAGTAGTTGGCTTTGTCGGGTCTATTGCATCGATCATCTCTTTGTATCAACCTGGAAATCCTGATAAAGCCTCTGGTAATACACACGGAGTTGACATTGGAGGAAGCAGCACCGGCTCCGTCTTCAATGTCTCAGGAGGAAATGTAACAGTTCAGCCAACAGTCCAGCCTCGGGAAAATATGAAGACGCCGAGGGAAGCAACACAGGTAAGTACAAAATCATATGTGAATCACGGACTCAAGCATGCTCAACGCATTGATTTACATTTGTTTGACGACAATTCCATTACCGGTACTTATTTAATCAGTGTTGGATACTCTGATCAAGAGGAAGATAAGCTTGTGCATGGCTTTAAGGGACATATTAAAGATAATCAATTAACGGTTGATTTTATCGATCAGCGTTTGCCATACCAAACTGATCCTGATGATGAGAATTCAGATATTGGCAAGGCGACATGGCGTATGAAGCGGTATGCCGGAGGAAAAGAGTCGATCGCTATTCAGACCTATGGTCGTGACTATAGTCGCGAAGAGATTACATGGCGGGAGTATGTTATGGAGTTTGAGCAAGTGAATCCTACGCAGAACCCAAGGCATATTTATTAGTAAATCAAAAAGTATTGAAGGCGAACTTAAGATCTTTACATGTCAACCTTTTTATCTTGTGAGAATTGATACGGATGATTCAGACAACAGAGCATTGCTACATCGTGAAAAGCGACGCAATTTTGGATGGTGAGCCCATCGTTAAGGGAAGTCGCACTCCTGTACGAGTCATTGTTGAGATGTGGCGTGTGGGAGTGTCCCCTGAAGAAATTCCACAGCGGTTGCCCCACCTGAGCTTATCGAAAGTCTTCAACGCTCTTAGCTACTACCTCGATCACCAAGCAGAGATCAACGAATATATTGAGCGGAATCAAGGTCTAGAAACGCCCCTTGATTCATCAGCAGAGAATCCTAAGAAATCTCAGTGGCCAGAAGAACTTCTAAACTTTGAGGGCGATCCTGATTTCCCTCCCTTTGAGTCTTACCGTGATGAATTGCTACCTCCCCGTGAGCCAGAGTTATTTTGATTCGCTATCTGTTCGATACCTGCGTTGTCAGTGATTTTGTACGCAGGGAAGTTGGTACCGTTCAAAGATTTGATCAAGCATCTCCTGAAGACATTGCTATTTCATCAATGACCGTCATGGAATTGCGATATGGCCTTGTCTTGAATCCGCAGCAAGCTAGCAAGATTGAGCGCGAAATCAAGAGTCTCTTATCAACTGTGACGATCCTGCCCTTCACCAGCGCAGAGGCAGACCAAGCTGCTCAAATTCGCGCCCTACTAAAATCCAAGGGCACACCCATCGGTCCATACGACGTTTTGATTGCTGCCACAGCACTTCAGCATAATTTGATTATGGTGACCGCCAATCAACGGGAGTTCGAGCGGGTGCCGGGTTTACGGCTTGAGAATTGGCGACAGGGGTAGCGGAGGAAGCGATCGCCCAAACAGAAAAAATCATTCGCCTCTGTTGTCCAGAATCGTTACTCTGAAATTAACGAAGCAAATGAACTTAACGAGGCTTGCGTTAAAGATGGCTCGCTTACTTAGAATTGACTCTAGTTCACGCTTGGACGGTTCACGCACCCGCGCTCTTGCTGATTATTTCCAAACAGCTTGGTTGGCAAAATATCCCGACACAGAAGTGATTGCCCGGGACGTGGTGGAAACGGAAATCCCTCATATTTCGCAAACAGCGATCGCCAGTTCCTACACGCCTCCAAACCAGCGATCGCCGGAGATGACGACAGCCCTTGCCCTTTCCGACACCCTGATTAATGAGCTAATGACCTCGGAAACATTGGTATTCTCCGCGCCGATGTATAACTTTTCCGTGCCCTCTGCCCTCAAGGCTTGGATTGACCAAATTGTTCAAATTAATCGCACCTTTACCTTTGATGGCACCACTTACGAGGGCTTGGTTACCGCAAAACGCGCCTTTGTAATTTGTGCCTATGGCGCAGCAGGCTACGTGGGCGACGGTCCTTTTTCAAGCCTTAATTTCCTGTCACCTTATATGGAAAGTTTGCTGGGATTTTTAGGGGTTGCCCAAGTGCAATGTTTTCATCTAGAAGGAACTGCCTTGGATGGTGAAACCATTACCGCCAATGTGAAACAAGTACAGCAGGACATTGATGGGGCGATCTCTCAAATTTTGTAAGTAATACAAGCAATCAAGCTATTAACAACACAAAATTGATTACTGTCCGCTAACAACAGAAACTACCGTGGATGATATTCAGCAACGAGCAAACGACTTGATCGCGAAGGCAAAGGCGTTGTGGGCAAATGCGCAGTGGGATGGCAATGCCATGCACCATAGGCGAGCTGAGCAGCTTTATGATGCTGCTATGTATTACACGGAAGCGGCGCAGCTTTACGATCCCTACCGCACCTTTTTCCTTGTTGCCGGTGAATGCTATCTCAAAGTGGGAAGTTATGGCGAGGCGGAGGGGAGTTTTCGGTCGCTTGTGGACTTTAGACCTAACCATCACCAAGGATGGTGGATGTTGGGGCAAGCCGTGTTGTCACAAAATCGCCCTAATGATGCAGAATCCCATTTTGATCGGTCGATTGAGCTGGGATCCACTGATGTTGAGCCTTACTACTACGGGGCAATGGTGAAGAGTTTGCTGGGCAAGAATGATGCCGTATTACCTTTGCTGCGAAAAGCATTGGAGATTCAACCCAGTTGGAAAATCCAAGCACGAGAAGAGAGTTGGCTGCGCGACTACGTGGACCTGCTTTAAGATTGTCATTGGCTAAAGCTAAGGGTAAAAGCATGTTTATTCTGCTTCAGTCTTCATTTTTGCCGTAGCAATCTCTGCTTAATTGCTTCTCCAAAACCAAACCGCTACCTGTTTAAAATCAACAAGTGGCGGTTTAAGAAACAAAGCTAAAATAAACTTTCAAAGCAAAACGGTGATAGTCCGGTGCTCAAGAGTTTATGGTTTCTGCGGCTGTTTTAGATTCGAATCGTGCCGCCATCAAAGAGGGGTACAGTCATCGAGAAGTTTTCAGAATAAGTGAGCTTTTGCTCTTCAAGGATACTGATCGCAATCTGTTCGCCAAGACGAATCGACTCGATGTAATCCGAGAAATAGTGAACACCAGCCCAGTCACGCCCAATCGAAATATTCGACGCCAACTTATTAAGCTCGCCTTCTACAGTCAAAGAGCCATTGTCTACAGGTTCTCTCTCTAGCATTATCCCATCCTCCGTAGGAACAAAAGCTGTTTTGTCATCACCAGCAATTGTTAAAGGATGAGCATGATCGAAGAATGCCTTCAAAATCGTGACACAAGCACCAGCCACTGTGGCATGACCTGCGCCGTAGGAAGGATGCATCGGTGAACCTTCACAGAAAGCCATTGGCAGTAAGTAATTCTTATTGCCCAGCTCTTTTGTCTTTCCGTTTTTCTTGGCAACCCAACTCAAAATCGTGGAAAGTAGTTGTGGTTCTCCTTTCCTACTCATGAACATATCGTTCAGCTCTTGAACCTTCAACTTCTCAGCACGGGCTAAACGAGCAGCTAAAGCTTCTGGACGCAAACGGCGATGCACGTTAAATTTCTGAAAACGAACTGCTTTTAAAGCACGGGTCGCCACCTCAGTCACTAGGGAAAGGATATGAGGTCCGCCAAACTGTGCGAAGCCTTGTTGGCGGTCAATGGAATCGCCACGACCAAAAGGAAGACCTGGATCAAAGGGAATTTCAGCACTTAGCATTAACAAACAAGCGTTGAGATAGGCTTCGTACAGAGCATCATAGTGAACATAAGTTGCTAGATCACGGGGAGTAGTGATGAATCTCCGACCGGCCGACCCTTCCTCATATTCCTCTAATCCTCGCAAGTCAGCCCCTTGCTGCACATCGAGCCACTCATCCCAAGTGGTCATGTAGTCTACAGGTTTCGCAACACGGACCTTCTGATCAATGTTGATTGCTCCATATGTAATCAAACCATCACGGGCACAGCGCTCTCTATCTTTAGGGTTAATTCCTGTATTACCTGCAAGGAGGAATTGGGAAATGTAAGGGCCAACATTGTCTCCTGGGGTAATACCGCGAAATACGGTTTTACCTGTGAATTTGCCCCGTTGACGACTCTGCTCAGCGGGGGAAAGGTTAGTGAGCGGGCAACCACTGAACCAAGGCAGCTTATTGAGCTCGCCAATCATTTCCCCAACGCTAACTTTGATAGCGCTTCGAGCTTTCCCAAGGTTTACTGTCCAGTCTTCATCCACAATTGCGGTGAAAGGCGCGTCTCGCAGTAGTGCTTGCACATACACTTCAGCCATTTCCGCAGTCAGTTCAGCACTACCTAGTGCAGGGGCAGGGGGCATGGTTACAGCCTGGGCATCAGGTCCTTCGAGATCGAAAGTATTACCTGCACTTTGACTTTCCCAGGCACGAACTTCGGCTGGCTTAAGGGACAGCTTCTTTCCTGCCTTTTTGGCTTCTTCTTCTGCTTCTTTTTGTTCTTCTTCCGTCCGAGCATTACAAGCTTTATCAGAACGCCAACCTTTTCCCTTGCCATTCCCTTTGGGACCAAGGGGAATAGCTTTAAAATCATCCTCAGTACCGCTGTCGATCGCCTTCACAAACTGCTGAAAATCATCAGGATTACAAATCAACCCGGTCTCTTTATCGTGAGGTAGCCCCTTAGTGTAACTAGCCAGATAATTTGGCTTATTCCCTGGGTCTACATTTCTACATTCTTTCTCTCCTGACTCTCTAGGGAAGTCTTCGCGGAATTTTTGTTCGTCGCCGTTGGCGATGTGGGGAGGATGGGGGCGATTAAAAGCTAAGTTGGCAGCGGCGATACGGACGTCTAAGGATTGTTGTTTGCGGTCTGCACTCATGATTGTGTCCCTGTAAAGAGAATGAGAATAGTGGTCGCAGTTCCCAATAATCAGAAAACTACGGAGCTTACTATTCGAATACAACAGAGACTCAGCTTTGATCCGGGTATTTTTTAAGTCAGCTTTAGAAGTATTGGTAAGTTTCTTTAAGAGAGGCGTTTTGAACTCTTATAAGTTCAGGTTGTTAGAAATTTACTTACCTCTTCTAATCTTGGTTTTGGGCAGAATTGGATAGTGGTTTTGCAATGGCTGAATGACGTTCAAACTTTTAGTGTGGAATTTGGGAACGGCAACCTTGTTTCTCTACTCTTAGAGCGATCGCCCACCCTTTATAATTAAGGGCTAGATTGCTGCTTGATAACTATTGGTTTTGGTATGACCACTGCTGCGACGTTAAATTCCGGTGCGTTGACAACTGAGGTGGAGCGGCGGCGCAATTTTGCGATCGTGTCTCACCCTGATGCCGGTAAGACCACCTTGACGGAGAAGTTGCTGCTGTATGGGGGCGCGATTCATGAGGCGGGGGCTGTGAAGGCGCGGCGATCGCAGAAGCAGGCGATTTCCGATTGGATGGCGATGGAGCAACAGCGGGGAATTTCGATTACCTCGACGGTGTTGCAGTTTCTCTACAAGGACTATCAAGTTAATTTGCTGGATACGCCGGGTCACGCGGATTTCAGTGAAGATACCTATCGCACGTTGTCTGCCGTGGATAATGCGGTGATGTTGATTGATGCGGCAAAGGGGTTGGAGCCGCGGACTCGTAAATTATTTGAAGTGTGTCGGCGGCGGCGATTGCCGATTTTTACGTTTGCCAACAAGATGGACCGCCCTACCAAAGAACCTCTGGAACTGCTGGATGAGATTGAGCAGGAGCTGGGGATGGATACCTATGCGGTGAATTGGCCCATTGGACAGGGCGATCGCTTTACGGGGGTGTTTGATCGGCTGGAGCGTAAGGTTCACTTATTTGAGCGCAGTACCCACGGGCGGAAGGCGGCGGAAGAAACGATTTTTGAGCTGGATGATTCTCGATTGGAGGAGTTGATTGACTCGGAGTTGTACGAACAATTTCGGGAAGAGCTGGAGATTTTGGATGAGCTGGGGGGCGAGCTGGATGCGGAGATGGTACACGCCGGGGAATTGACGCCGATTTATTTCGGTAGCGCCATGACCAATTTTGGGGTGCAGCTTTTCCTAAATTCGTTTTTGGATTATGCCCTTAAGCCTGGTCCTCGCAGCAGCGATAAAGGGGAGATTGCGCCGACGCGTCCGGAGTTTTCTGGGTTTGTGTTTAAGTTGCAGGCGAATATGGACCCAAAGCATCGCGATCGCGTGGCGTTTGTGAGGGTGTGTTCCGGCAAGTTTGAGAAGGATATGACCGTTAGCCATGCGCGCACCGGAAAAAATGTGCGGCTGGCGCGTCCCCAAAAGCTGTTTGCCCAGGGGCGGGAGTCGGTGGATGAGGCGTATCCCGGCGATGTGATTGGTTTGAATAATCCGGGGATGTTTGCGATCGGCGACACGATTTATGTGGGCAAAAAGCTGGAGTACGATGGCATTCCTTGCTTTACGCCGGAGCTGTTTGCCTATTTGCGCAATCCCAATCCGTCTAAGTTTAAGCAGTTCCATAAGGGTGTGACGGAGCTGCGGGAAGAGGGGGCGGTGCAGATTATGAGTTCGGCGGATGAGGCGAAGCGGGATCCGGTGTTGGCGGCGGTGGGACAGCTACAGTTTGAGGTGGTGCAGCATCGGATGGCGAACGAGTATGGAGTGGAAACGCGTCTGGAAATGTTGCCCTACAGCACGGCTCGCTGGGTATTGGGAGGCTGGGATGCCCTTGATGGGGCGGGCAAGATTTTTAACACCATGACCGTCAAAGATTATTGGGATCGTCCGGTGTTGCTATTTAAAAATTCTTGGAATTGTGACCAGGCAGCCGGTGACCATCCTGAGCTGAACTTGAGTGCGATCGCGCCTTTAGGCTCTTTCTCTAACTAGCAAGACATATGGTTTGTAAATCCTGATCTAAAGAGATGATTTTATAAATTTCAAAAACTATCATATGGAGAAATGCTATTCGTAGGCTGTTCCATTCAAATGATACAAATCAGGTTTCTGTACTTTAATCTATTGAGGAAGCTCAGATGAGGCTGTACGTAGTTAACCCAAAGGATGGCAGCAAGTCTTACCTTCAACACACAGCGAAAAATCGTGCAGAGCTAAGGAAAGCTATCGGAGGGAAGCATTTCAAATTAGCAGACAACACGTATTCTGTTGAGGTTGTTAGGGCAGAAACGAGCAGCAATGATATCAGCGTCAGCGCAGCTATTGGAAGTGCTGTTGGAGGATTGATTCTAGGTCCAGTGGGATACGCAAGCGGAGCATTAGCAGGGCTCATCTTAGCTCGCAGAAATTTGAGAGGAGAAAAGAAGGAAGTTGAGGGGTTCAATAGGAGCTCAGTATGAATGCGAAAAAACGTTTGAATCCTCGCAGAGCCTTAATACTTGCGGCAGCATCAATTCTCTCCGTTTTACTGTTCGCGTTCGGTGAAAATATGAAATTGGCAACAGGGTTGTTACTCTCTTCATCGTGGTCCAGAACGGGAATTTGCATATACTGCACTCTTGCAGTGGTATTCAATGGGATCTACACAGAGAAAGCGCCGAATAAGAGTGGGCTACTATTTAGGCATTTCAATGAATACGCTGACATACTTTTTGGGGCAGGGACTTTTGTCTTCGCAGGAACAACGTCTCTTTCTTTGATGAAAGGACTTTATTTTCAATTCTTTTATGAAAAAACTCACTTTACTCAGTTTGATAATTTTGACCTTGTCTCAATACTTCTCATATCTTCTTTTTTGCTGTACTACTGTTTATATAATTCAACGATGATGATAATCAATACTTTGTATTTCGTTGATGCAGAAGAGGCCCATCCTATTTCTGTTGATACAGAGGCAGCAGGTGACGGATTCGATGTAGATGAGTTGCCAGAGTAGTTAAGTGCAAAGTCTTGGCTATATTGAGAGTAATTCACTGACCTCCCGTGCACAGCAACCATCCCAATCTAAATTTGATCGATGGCAAAAGATTTGGAACATTAGCTCCAAAATCGTAAAAATTCGATAATTGGAGCTGATCTTATCGAAGTGAGGGCTTCACGGGGGTTGTAAGCACTTTGGCATAAGTAAAGCAAATTCAGTATTAGCCAGATGATCGCCTAACCCACAGCCCTAACCGGCATAACAATATCTTCGACTGCAACTCCCCCTGCAATCAAAACTTCAGTTAGGCTTTCCTCAAAATTATCTTCCTCAATAAAAACCCGCTGCTCAACTAAGCAAGCATGAAATAACACCGCATTCATCCAGCGTTTTTTATCCCAACCAGTAGCAAGCACAAGGAAGTGTCCCGCCTCTATATCGCAGATGGGATAGAGCTTAATCGCCTGTATGCGGGGTTGATCTGCTACTGCGTCTTGCACAGTTTTCTTGAGGATTTCTGCGTAACTCAGGGGTCGATCCATTGCAGAATAATCTCCTGGTTGGGGTCGAAGACTAACAAGTTAATTTTATTGCGCTGCACAGCCAACTGAAAGATTGGTTTCTGAAAGTGTTTGATGTAAATGTCTCGGCTGATAGCTAGAAATAGCGATCTCTAATCGAGCTTTGACTTTATTAGAATGATTGCAGTGAGCTACATTTCACCATCCCAGCTATGCTGACTACCACGGTAACTGACAACGGACAAATCACATTACCCGCAGAGATTCGAGAGCATCTCAAGCTGGTAAGTGGCAGTCGCATCGAATTTGTTATTAGCGAGGACGGGCAAGTCAAGATTTGTCCACTTGATGTAGCGGTTGAAACCCTCTCCGGCATCCTGCATCGTCCCGGTATGCAACGGGCTTCTCTTGAGGATATGGAAATGGCTATTTCTGAAGGTGCTAGTGATTGGACTTAATGTAAAAAGATCAAAAATGGACCGGACTTTGAATGTTTGGAGTAGGGACGCTTTCCAGATTTTTGATGGGTGATGGAGTGGCGATCGCCCCCCATTTTGAAATGAACTAACGGGCGATCGCCACTCTAAAATGTCCTGATAGCTACAAAATTCTGATTTGTGTAAACCCTGAACCCAAGGAAGCAGTTAGCGCGCTACTACTGAAGAAGGGTTCTATCTGCTTGTGCCTTGCACAAACATCAAATCATTATGTTGCTGCTCTATTCCCTCGTTGCAACGTTGCCAATCCTGTCGGTGTTTTTGCTGTTGGTGGTAATGCGACGCCCGGCGGGACAGGTGATGCCCATCGCTTATCTCATTACTGTGGCGATCGCCCTAATTGCCTGGCGAATGCCCATTATCGAGATTGCGGCATCTAGTATTCAGGGGCTATTTGCCACCTTTGAAATTCTCTACATTGTGTTTGGGGCGGCGCTACTGCTCAACACGCTTAAGTTATCGGGAGCGATTACAACCATTCGCCAAAGTTTATTGGGAGTATCGCGCGATCGCCGCATTCAGGTCATCATTATTGCCTGGTTATTTGGCAGCTTTATTGAAGGCGCTTCGGGGTTTGGCACACCGGCAGTGATTACCGTGCCATTGCTAGTGGCAGTGGGGTTTCCAGCGATGGCTGCGGTTATGGCTGCTCTGATTATTCAAAGTACTCCGTCTACCTTTGGCGCTGTGGGTACGCCATTGATAATTGGCATTAACAACGGGCTAGAAGGAGACTTAGCCGTTCAGCAAAGTCTAAGTGAACTAGGTCTAACTCAATCCGAATACCTACAGGTGGTGGGGCAGTGGGCTAGCCTATTTCACGGCATTATCGGTACGTTTTTGCCATTGATATTAATCATGGTGATTACCAAAGGGTTTGGCGATCGCAAATCCTTCCGTGATGGTCTTGCTCTGTGGCCGTTTGCCCTGTTCTCGGGACTAGCATTGACCGTCCCCTACGTATTGATTGCCTGGCTTCTGGGTCCTGAATTTCCCACTTTAATCGGTGGACTGGTAGGGTTGGCGATCGTGGTAACTGCAGCTCGAAAGGGCTGGTTCACACCGAAAACCTACTGGGATTTTCCCCCTTCCGAACAATGGCCAGAAAGCTGGCGAGGACAGGCGGACATTGCCCCACCAAACCTCTCCACTTATCAATCAATGACAGCCTTTAAAGCATGGTTGCCCTATGCCTTGCTAGGGTTTCTGCTAATGCTGTCTCGGCTAACGGCATTGCCTATTCGAGGTTGGCTCCAGTCCGTCACCTTGACCTGGAGCAATATTTTGGGCACGGACGCCAACGCTGCCATTCAGCCTCTTTATCTGCCTCCTACGATTTTTATTGTGGTGGTAATTCTGACTGTCTTTATTCACAGGATGCCCCTGAAGTTGCTGGGAGCCGCAACGGCTCAAACTTTGCCCGTGCTGAAAAATACAGCGTTGGCGTTGGGGGCTGCGATTTTAATGGCGCGATGCTTTATCAACACTGGCGTAAACGCTGCCGGGCTAGACAGTATGCCCCTGACGTTGGCCGACGGTATGGCGACCCTTGCCGGGCAAACTTGGCCGATCTTTGCGCCATTAGTCGGTCTGGTGGGTTCTTTTGTGGCAGGCAGCGTAACGGTGAGCAACCTCATGTTTTCGCTGTTTCAATTTGGAGTGGCTGTGAAGATAGGAGTCTCAACGGCAGCTATTTTAGGATTGCAATGTGTGGGCGCATCGGCGGGCAATATCGTCTGTGTATCCAACGTTGTGGCGGCGGAATCTACAGTGGGATTGGTGGGGCGTGAAGGCTTATTGATTCGTCGGGTTTTGTTGCCAACACTGTATTACGTGGGCTTTGCTGGAGTGTTGGGTAGCGTGGCGATTTATTGGCTAACAATGCTCTAAGACTTTATGGGCGATCGCCACCGACTGCGATATGAGAAAACTCGATACAACTCTTCCTCAGCCCGGCTTATGTTCGTTTCAGCAGTTGCCCGATCCTTACCGATTCGCATTTCAGCAAGGTTATGCCCATCATCTGCCGGGGCAGTTTTTGCCGGCTGAAGTGGATTGGTTTTCCCAGATTTTTATGCTGCCGTTTTGGCTAATCTATGCGCTGCCCCCGTTGATCATGTTGCCAGCCCTTTTAAGCGAAGTGGTTTTGCAATCTGAAGGTTACACTCGCTTTTTGCAAGCCATCAGTCAGCAAAGTCTTGGGGAAAACGCGTTGACGCTGGGCTTGTTTGTGTTGTGCGGCGGGCTGCTGATTTACTCAGCCTGGTTTGCATGGGATGGAGGCTCATCTTTTGTTAGAACTTGGCAGGCACACCGGCTCCAGAAATGCGGCGACCATGGCTTTGGTTTGGTTTTGCTGGAAAGGGGGATTATTGCACGGTTAATTGACAATATCGACGGACGCAATTGCATCTGGTTACCGCGAGAGGCGATCGCCGATATTCTTTGGCATCGAGGGCGCGAAGAAGGAGCCAAACACTCCCGCTGGGTTTATCGCACTCAACTGTGCTACATCACAGAACATCGAGGGAAACCGCAGAAACGCTGGATCAAGTTGAAAGGTTCCATGGTGAAAACGGGTATTCCCATCGAAAATTCTTCCGTAAGGGATTCGAGGGGCGATCGCTGCCTGTTTGAGCAGCTTGATCACTGGTGGAGAAATTCGGCTTAAGCATTTTGCACAGATTTTCGGCAGATTTCTGGGGTGATCGCTCTCCAGTTTTCACCACTTCCAAATACGCAGGTTGAGCGCCTTTCGATGCCCGTCAAGCACGGGGCAAATGCTTAGCTGCACTGGGCAGCGATCGCCAAGAAATTGATCTTTATTCCTTAACTGATCGCAAAACAACTTAATTTAAATACTATTTTTTAAACTTAAATACTTAAGTTGTACGAGCTTTGTGTAGTTAAGTTTGCATCAACAATGCTGTAGCTAAATGAATAAGTAGAATTGCCTCAATGGTCAAAGTTTACTTAGGGAGAAGCATGAAAATCATCAATATCTGTAAAGATAAGTTTACGAAAATCGCCCGAATGTTGGGCTGCGTAGCTTTAGTATTGGCTTCTATTGCTAGTTTTCAGTCACCCGCCTCAGCCGCGACAGTTAGTGTTGATGCCAATAGTGTGACTTTTGATCCGGAACAGGTGGAAGTTCAGCCTGGAGATAGTATCCACTTTGAAATTAAAAATTCCCCTCCCCATAATGTGGTTTTCGGTTCGAGAGGCCCCAGCGACCTAACAGAAATTAGCCACAGTGAAATGGTGATGAACGGCGGTTTTGATATCACTATTCCTGAAGATACAAAGCCGGGCACCTATCAGTACTGGTGCTCACCACACCGGGGCGCAGGCATGATTGGCGAAGTTGTTGTTAAAGGTTAATGTGCGCCAATGTTTGGGCAAATGTGTGAGCAATTAGTGTCCAAAAGCTTTCTGTAAGCGAGACAACGCGCCTTCCCAATAGAAATGGGCAAGGCGCGTTGTTTGTTAGCCATGCAATATTGAATCTATAACCATAAAGTGCTCCTCGCAGTTTTGGCTTTGCCAGCCCTTCGCGAATGATGCCCCTCAGCGATCGCTAACTGTTTTACCAATTCAAGGACCGACTATGTAGGGGCGATCGCCTTGAATAGAGCGACGATAACGGACAATAGCAGCAGTAGTGGTGCGTTTAGTCCTCGTGTGAGTGTGGAGCATCAACCCATCGAGGAAATTTCCATTTACGGCAATTTGTTGGCGAACCTGGCATTCTTCAATATTTATAAGGAAAATGTGGCGATCGCCGATCCAGACAATCTTGGTTTTTCGATCAGCGGTGATGGTGCAACCGGTAATCGTTTGTTTAATGTGCCTGAAAATAACTGCAATATTTGGAGCAATTACGAAGTGCAGACGATTCCCTGAAGGGGCTAAGTTTTGGTTTGGATTTTAACTATGTAGATGAGTGCTTTATTGAGTTTTAATCGCGGTGAAGGTGCGTGAACTTTAGAGCTTGCCGTCAACTAGGGGCTGACATCGTTGCAATTTCTATTTGTGAATTGATTAATAACAGCTCCACCAGGTTTTCATTTAAGAACGTTGCAACAGTCCGAAGTAAAGCTCAAGGAGGGGCGACCTATGGGCTTTGATTTATACTTCGACAAATTTCACCACACGGTGGAGCATCACCAGGAATGGGTGCTGGATCTGGCCACTGACCCGCAGCGCTTTCCAAAATTGTGCTGGTTGCGATCGCAATGGTATGACGACCCAAAGCTCCAACCATCGGAATGCAACGATCTTGTGCACGAATTAATCGAGCTGCAGCAACACACAGGCGATCGCAGTGGCAAGCACGCACTGGAAAAGCTAATGCTATTTTTCTCCCGAGCTTACCGTAGCGATACAACTGTGGAATGCTACAGCGATTAAAAGGGTTTGTCTTGCCGATAGAATTTGAGACGCTTGAGATTTAAGATCTGACACTATGGAAGCCTGAGATCAAGCTTGTTTGCCGTCGTCGCACCCAGTCAAACCCTGATGAAACTGCGCTCAATTGAGACCACCCCTAGCCCAAATTGCATGAAGCTCAATCTGGATGCCCCAGTGAGTGCCAAGGCGATTACCCTCAACCAGACACGCGACAAAGCGGCAGATAGCGACTCCCCCGCAACACCAGCCTTTGCCCAAGAATTAATGGCGATCGCGGGAGTGAAATCCGTTTTTATTATGGGCGATTTTATTACCTTGACCCGCCGAGGCAACGTAGACTGGCAGCCGATTCTAACGGCAGCGGGCAACTTGATTGGTCTATCCGATGCCGCCGATCCAACCCTTGCCCAAAGCATTACTGCACCCGAGCCAAGCAAAGACCCTAAAACAGCAGCGCCGGCGTAAAATTTTGGGCAGGTGGAAGTGGCGGTGCAGATGTTTCGGGAAATTCCGGTGCAGGTGAAAGCAACGGCGGGGTCGGGGGAACAGTCTCGGGTAGCGCTGCCGGAGCGATTTTCCCAGGCATTGCAGCGGGCGATCGCGGCGACGGGGGCGGACTACGTGGCAGAGCGGCGTTGGGCACCGTACCAACCGCAGTTTGGTGACGCAGCGGAGATTGCCCAACAGGTCGCCGATGAGCTGGTGGCGCTAATCAGTGAGCAGGATTTAACTCAGCTTGAGCAACGGTCCATTGATTCTGCGCAGGCAAAAGGAACGTCAGCATCGGCATTGTCCCAGCAAAAGTTATCGGCAGATCTACAGCATTCTGACTGGAAGCGTCGCCTCAAAGCGGTTCAGGAAGTTGAGGTGGATGACGATAACTTTGCCACTGTCGTGACTCTGCTCAAGGATGAAAAGGTGGCGATTCGACGTTGGGCGGCAGCGCTGTTGGGATCCAGTGAATGTGCTGAAGCGATTCCGCCATTGTGTGAGATGTTGCATGGCGATCGGTCGGCGATCGTCCGGCGTACGGCAGGGGATGCGCTGAGTGATTTGGGTGATCCCCAGGCGGGTGAGGCGATGATTACATCCCTGCAAGATAATTCCAGTTTGGTACGGTGGCGAGCCAGTCGATTTTTAACGGAGCTGGGGGATGAAACCGCTGTGGAGCCTCTGATGCAGGCGCTGGAGACTGAGGCTGAGTTTGATGTGCAGGTGGAAATGCAGGCGGCGATCGAGCGAATTCAGTCTGGGGGAGAGGTACAGCTGCCGATGTGGGTGCGCATTAGCCAAGGCGCGAGTTGTGATGAGTAGTTGATGTCATAGTCAGAATCTCATCTGGATAACGCCCCATTTTGGATACTGATAAAGTAATTCTGAACTCACGGAGTTACCGATGAATAAAGGAGATGCACTAGCCTTTACTAAGGCTTTAACTTACAAAGAAGTAGCAGAAGGAGCTGCTGTTTCCTCGTTTTCAGGCAACGTTATTGAGCTTTGCTATGACTCATATCTCCAATGGCCTTGGCCCCGTGAATTTAAGTACCGACTGGAGTATTTTGCAGTGGCCGAAGTATTCGAGGTCGCTTCGGCAATCGATCTTGAGCACGAGATCGTCGTCAATCTGTTTCATCAGGATTTAGTATCCCAGGAGAAAGTCCTGCACGAGTTGGGTCTCACCCGTGCCTGGAGCAGCCCAATTATGGGGCACGATCTTGCACAGCCATGGCTGCGACCAGTCCCTTCGGAGGTTAGTGCTTGTGAAGTAACCTCTAGCAGAGATCGGAATCGCTTCAATTCCATCTCAGGAATATCGAATCAGTCTGACATCCTAGACAATTGCATCCACTACTTCTTTTTTGAAAACGACGCGCAAGTTATAGCGAAAGGGCAACTTATCTACCTCGGCGAAGGAACAGCCTATATTGCTGACCTATTTACGGATCATCCATTCCGGCGGCAGGGATGGTGTAGCGCGATGATAGCGGTCTTAGAAGAGAAGGCCAGGTCATTAGGAGCAACTCGTGCGGTGCTTGCGCCTGGCTTGGAGCAAATAGAACTTCAACTTTATGAGCGTTATGGCTATTCCCGCACAGCGGAGAGAACGTTGCTCATATTCTCGGGGCAACGGGATGACGCGGACTAATAAGTGCATGTGGCGGAACGTTAGCCTCGAAACTCTCCCCACACTTCTGGCCAACGATCCGCAATGCACTTGGCATATTCGATCGCTCTAAGACCATAGTTGCCAAGGCAGCAGAAATCATTTGTCTCAACTAATGCGGTTCTACCATTCTCAATGACGCCAACATCCAAACCATAGGCAACTGCATAGTCTTTAGTGGCTGTTACCATTTTCTGAATAGCCGTTACGTTCGGTTGAATCAATGGATTTCCTTTGTAGAAGCAAATATTGAGAATCTCACCGTCACGAACGTAGACTCTATATTCTGAATGGAACTTGATTGCAGTGGTCACCACCACTTTCGTTTCAGTAGGAATCTTGCCTAGCATTAGTTCACACTGAAAAGACTCATCTTTTATCCGTGCGGTGAAAAGCTTGTGTTGGCTCTCTTGAGGTTTAAAAAACTCACCGATTTTAACTTCGTTAATGTTTCGTAGCTCCACATTGCGGTACATATAATCCTTCAATTCTGGCGGATAGTATGGCAAACCAATGTATTCGGGTAAAACGATCTTTAGGCTTTCCATTCCACCAAAAATAGGTGTTTCTTCGTTTACGTTTGTGTTTTTGAGATCAGCCAGCTTATATCTCTCAACGAAGTACCCTAACCGGTAAAATCCCAACTCTGCTGAGAAATAATTCACTGCATTTTCGTGAATGGGAGGTGCTTCGATAACGTAGGCTTTCATGACGTTCGATCATCGTGATCAGGGTGATAGGCACTCGTTTTGCTGCTGGGGCGATCGCCTTTTAAATGAAGCGATCTAAATGGGTGAAATAGTTTGTGGGCGTAGTGAAGGCGATCTCCCCACTTTTTAGGATGAATTAAAAGACAATTTGCCCATCACGGCAGACTAACTCACCTCAGAATACAAGCGACGGCATTTTGACCTTTATAAGAAATGCACGCTTCTTAACTTGATAGTCAATGTTCTTACGATGATAGTTTTCCCACTGTGCGGAAAGTAATCTGGCGATACCAGATGAGATTGTTTGCATCTGCGTGATAACGATTACGAGAATGCTCCCGTGAACCAAAAACTGGGCTTAGAAGTTCCTCAAAGTCGCACCTTGCCCCATCAGTCCCTTGGCAGGGTAATGCCAATGTTTTTGACTTTGATTTTCAGTGCGGCGGGGCACGCCTACTTCGTTATCACCTTTCCCGCAGTGGTGCGACAGTTTGGTTTTGGCGACCTTCAAGGCAGCCTTATCATGGGGCTTTCTGCGCTATTGCTCACCATATCTGAACCCTTGTGGGGACTGATTTGTGAACGTAAGGGCAGACGTTTTGCAATCCTGATCGGCGCTATTGGTACCGGTGTTTCGATCGCTGCGATCGCGGCAGTTTACCAGGCGGGGCAACTGCAATGGTTAGCACTTCAATCTTTATTTACCGCCATTCTCGCCATGCGCCTGCTCCACACAGCCATCTCAGGAGGGTTGATCCCGGCGGCTCAGGCCGTAGTGGCTGACTTAACCAGCACCAAAGCCCGCACCCGTGGCATGGGAATTTTGGGCGCATCTTTCGGCATTGGAACCATACTTGGCGGCATGCTTGCGCTGGTGACCGGTGGCGAAAATTTGATCTTTGGGTTCTATCTAATAGCCCTACTACTGCTGATTACCAGCGTACTGCTCTGGTCAAAACTGCCAGAAACAAGCAGTATCCAAAGGATGAACCAGGGTGCTCCCCTCTCCATCAAAAATATTGCCCCTTTCCTGATTACAACGCTGCTTAGTTTGCTGGTTTACAGCCTTATTCAACAGGTCACCGTGCTGAGGTTGCAAGATGACTTTGGGCTCAATCATGACGCTTCAATTAAATTTTCTGGCGGCATCATGATGCTCTCAATGGTGGCGATGATTTTCTCTCAACTTGTGTTGGTGGCGAAGCTTAAGCGCCCTCCGATTTATTTCGCACTGGGCGGGGGCAGTCTCGCAGCCCTCGCTATGGCTGGTGCTGCTTGGGCTCCTAATCAACAGTTACTTCTGCTTTCGATGGTGATTTTAGGATTGGGTTTGGGAGTATTACTGCCAGGGAACTTAGCCCTGCTCAGTTTGTCCGCTAGCAAGATGAATCAAGCAAAGGCAGCAGGACTAAATGGATTTAGCAAAGGTTTAGGGATGGCGGCTGGACCAGTTATCGGGGCAAGTTTACACGCCGTATCGGTGCAAGCACCTTATCTACTGGGAGCAGTTTTATTTGTCGGCGTAACGATTATGCTGCGTAGCTATCGTTCTTGGCTGCCTTCGCATCAGCATCATGATCAGTGAAAAATGATTGCCGGTAATCGGTTGGCGATCGCCCAAATTGTTTTTTAAAGCATTGACCAAAATGGCTGGCACTACTAAAACCACACTGGAAAGCAATTTGGGTAATAGACCGCTCTTGGTCTTGTAGATATCGCTGGGCGCGCTCCAACCGATGCATCCGCAACCATTCAAAGACAGTCATTCCAAAATGTTTGCGAAACCGACGGTTTAAACAGGTATGGCTAATTCCAAGATCCTTCGCTAAATCATGCAGGCTGGGTGGATTAGCCAAGTCGCCAATTAATTTTTCGATTACGCTATCCAGCTCACTGGATCCGGTGCGAGCCCCTGCGGGCATAGCCTCTTTGCCCCCCTTAGAACTCACATTAAAATCCGCCGATGAGGTGATCCAGTGCGCCAACAGTTCCAAGGCTTTAGCTTCGGCAAGCAATCGAGCCGAGGCATTCTCCATTTGATTTTTGAGAATACTCTCCACCCTGCCATCCAGATTTTGCTGTCTTGCTAAGCGAACTAGGCGACTTTTGGAAAGAAACTGGTGAATATCTTCCGACTCGGTAAAGGCGTCGTTAATGCGCACGCTGCAATATTTCAACACCACCATGCTTGATCGCACCGCCGCCGGAGTATGCCTAAAAATAGACTGGCTTACGGTGTGAATCAGCCAAACGTCCCCTTCAAGAACAACGCAGTCTCGACCGCCCTCCACAAAACTAAAGTGGCTCGATCCCTTTAAGCCAAAAACCAGTAGCGTCACTGGCTGCACATAGGGAATGCAGTTATGGAAATCCTCAGTGAAGGTGCAGTCGCTAATGGTGCAGCTAATTTCGTTGCATAGATGGCAGATGTTGAACTCAGCCTGCCCTCTCTCCTGGGGTAGTTGTTGTACTGACCAAGCGCCCCGCTTCAACTCACGGCTTCCCGGAAAGCTCTTCGTCGCGATATTGCTAGCCGTACTTTCCGCACCCATGGTTCTGCACTCTATACAGGGCTTTCACTGCCCTCATCCTAATGAGAAGTATTCCTATTTGCAAAGAACAAAACTATTTTGGACATGTTTTAAAACGTTCGCCCATTCTTATGGATTACAGCAAACTTGGCGAGCGAGTGTTCTTTATTTGATAGTTCGACGTGCTGCTGTTTATATCCCCAAAGCGTTGCTCTCCATACCATTTGGATACACATGTTAGGTCGCGTGGGAGAGTCGCTATGGCTGCAATTAAATTTCGACACTATTTATTGACAGTGGGGCTTGCTTCTCTGGTAATCACTTCTCCCGCGATCGCCGAAGCCACAGACAATCAGCCGGAATCTCCTATCAGTGAAATTGAACCATCGTCCGCCGAAGGTCTAGTACCCACCTCCTCCTTCGCTCAATCAAATGTTGTAGAGAACGTTATAGAAATTGTTGATGTGGAGCTACAGGTAACGTCGACAGGTATTGAGGTTTTTCTGCGGACAAAAGAAGGGGAATTATCCGCCCCTGTAACCTCCGTTGTTGGCAATACTTTTACTGCTGATATTCCCAATGCTGTTTTAAGTTTAACAGCAGAAAATAAGTTTCAATCTATTGAGCCGACCGCTGGTATTGACCAAATTACTGTGGCTAACCTTCCTGAAAATCAGGTGCGCATTACGGTTTCTGGAGATGATTTTCTCCCAACTACTAATTTCACCACTACGGCACAGGAACTGGTTCTTAGGGTCATCCCTGGAGACGGTATGGCGCTTGCGAATGAACCATTAGACGAACCTGATAACTTTATTCGGCTAACCGTTACGGCTCAACGAACCGAAGAAGATATTCAGGATGTGCCCATTAGTATTACGGCGTTTGATGATCAACAGATTGAAGATATTGGTATTGATACTTTCCGTGGTGTCGCTGACAATACGCCAAACTATACGGTATTTGACGGGACGGGCGTTCGATTCTTTGATTATCACAGCATACGAGGCTTATCCAATTTCAACTTTGCGTCCAGAGATGCGATTGGCTTTTTTATTGATGATGTTCCCTATGATTTTGGTGCTTTCCTAACGCAAAATTTGACGGATATTGAGCGGATTGAAGTCCTTCGAGGTCCCCAAAATACAATTTATGGTCGTAGTTCCCAGGCGGGTGCAATTAACGTAATTACCCGTCGACCTACCGATGTATTTGAATTCAATGGTTTTGCTGGTTACGGCAGTTTTAATAATTTTGAATCGCAGGTAAGTGTGAGCGGCCCAATTGTTAGCGATCGCCTATCTTTCCGCCTATCAGGTAACTATGAATCTCGCGATAGCTACTATACCAATACGTTTCTAGATAATGATGATGACACTGGCGAAACCGGTGGTAACGTACGCGGTCAATTATTGTGGACTCCTAATGAAGATTGGGAGATTTTATTTAACGCTTCTTTTGATCGGTACGACAGCGATGGCGTTGTGTTGGCCGCGATTGACGATGACCCCTTTGACGTGGAGCAGGATGTCAACGGGACCAGTGAAATAATAACCAATACACAATCTCTTAAAGTTGCCTATAGTGGCGAAAACCTACGATTTACCTCCATTACAACCCGGCGCTTTTCGAATCGAGATTTATTGACGGACCCTGACCAGAGCAGCTTTAGAACAGGGGAATTTACATTCGACATTGATGCCCACGTCTTCAGCCAAGAATTTCGTTTGCAGTCACCGGAAACAGAGACGGAGTTGCAATGGCTGGTGGGGGCTTACTACGAATCCCGTCGCTTCAATACGGAACGGGATGGCTTGACCTTCGGAGAGCAGGCACGTTTTGGAACACCTGGTGGCTCCAGTCTTCGCTTCGCTGATATCAATGAAAATTTATTTGCTGTGTACGGGCAAGTTAGTTACCAACCCACGGAGGCTCTTACCCTTACCGCTGGACTGCGTTACGAAAAAATCAGCAGTATTTTGGATAGCTTCGAGCGTATTTTAACGACCCCTGGCATGCCATCGCGATCGCCGGTTTCATTTGATGATGTGGAGAAAGACGACTCAATTCTTCTGCCGAGGTTAGCCATAGAGTATCGTTTTAACTCCAACATTATGGTTTACGGCAGCATCGCTAGGGGCTATCGACCCAGTGGGGTTAACTTTCGCCCAGACAATGCTGACACTTTAACTTTTGAGGGCGAAAGATCTTGGAACTTTGAGCTGGGTTTTAAATCCTCTTGGCTGGATGATCGCCTGGGGGTAAATTTCGCCGCTTTTTATAATCCGGTCAAAGATTACCAAGTGCAGGAGTTCGACTCCATGTCATTTGTCCCCATTGCCATTAACAATGCCGATGCACGTATCGCTGGCTTGGAATTGGAAGTAAGGGCGACACCAATCGCTGGGCTTGATATTACCGCTGGCTTTGGTCTTACTGATGCAAAATTCACCAATTTCCCCAACCGTCCAGACCGCGATGACAATGCTCTGCCTTTTGCTCCAGAGTTTACCTACAACTTGGGGGTGCAATACCGCAGCCCAATCGGTATTTTCGGACGCCTTGAATTGACCGGCGTTGGCACAACATTTTTCGACGAAGACAATACCCTGAAGCAAGACCCCTACGCGATCGTCAATGCACGCTTGGGGTACGAGTTTGATAACTACGGCATTTACTTATTTGCCCACAACATCTTTGATACCGAATACTTGACCTTTGCGTCGCCAATTACGGCTAATCCGACCGGACTATACGGCTCCCCCGCTACGTTCGGCGTACAGTTTCGTGCCAAATTTTAAAGCGTTTTATCAATTAAGCCCCAAATCCTCAACATAATAGGAAAAATCGCGATCTTTTAGAACGAAAATCCTAGAGTTTGAACCTTATTTACGTTGAGTTTGGAACTTAATCGACCACAGTTGATCACCTCAGAAATTAAGCTGCCTTTATAGCGGAGTTTTCATGCCGAGATTTGAAGGTCAAGGTTCACAAAATTACGATGCCAGAATTCAAAAGCTAATTCCTGGTTATTCACTATTGCAACAGCTAACTGCAGCACAACTGTTGTCTCTTTTCCCATCATCCGCAAATTTTCTAATTGTCGGTGCTGGCACTGGCAGTGAGACTATTACGTTCGCAAAAACCAACCCATATTGGACCTTTACTGCTTTAGATATCTCTGAAGATATGTTGGCGATCGCTCGAAAAAAATTTACCGATGAATGTTTAAACCATCGTATTAATATTCATCACGGGGATATTTCAACATTCAAACCAGGGATGCCCTTTGACGCAGCAATTTGCTTCTTCGTGATGCACTTTCTAGCTGACAATGGCGAAAAGTATGAATTGCTCCAGTTGATCAAGCAAAATCTCAAATCAGGTTGTTTCCTCTTTATTGCTGATCTAATGAAGCCTCTGTCAAGTTTGGAACGACAATCTCAAGCAATAATGGCTCAACAATTAGGTCTTACTTCAAAAGAGTCGCAAAAAATGGTTGAACGGCTTGATTTGGATTTTTATCCACTTTCACAATTAGAATTTGGACATTTAGCCAGTAAATCTTATTTCGCTACACCAATTCAATATTTCCAAGCCTTGGGTTTTCATGCTCATATGCTTGAAAAATCCTAGAATTTATTCTTTGGATTGCTAATCTTCCTTCAATTTTCAAGATGAATTACCAGGCGATCGCATAAGTTGGTTGTCTTCTAGAAGTACACTTAATAGTGGTTGCGCGCCACTATAATGCCCATCGTTCTACTTAAATATTCTCCTGGATCTCTGAGATTTGATTTCCTTTTTAAATACTTTTGAAGCTCTTTTTTAAGAGTTCAAGAAAAGTGATTTGAGGAGCGAGGAGCGTGCTTTCTTCGACCTCTTCAATGGAGGTTCATGCAGGAAACTGTGGTGGCATTAGCGTAGAAAAATTGGAACGATAATCATTTTGTTTGAAACAGCCGGATAACATCGGCCAATTCAATGTCATCCAGCGCTTTATGGATTTTGTAGTGCTGGGCGGGCTGGCTCAAAACGGTAATAACGGTCTCAATTGGGGGACAGTCAGGTTTTCGGCACTGAAGCTGGCTAACCGAGAGAGACACTTCTGGGTCGAGTTTCAGGCAGTCATAGACCCAGGTCTTAAGCTGTTGCAAAGCCTCTGGATTGCTCCTGGGCTTGGATTGAGAAAAAAGATCCATAACGATAATCGTTGGCTGTGCTGGTTCAGGGCTAGAACTTGCTTAAGCAGGGAGAAGATAACGGCTAGAGAGTTGTCTTATGGTCAATCGCCACCTGTAACTTTTCGATGACCTCTGATATCGTCAGCGCACCCAAATCACCACTTTGACGCGTGCGAATACTTAAGGTTTGGGACTCCACTTCTCGCTTGCCGATGATCGCCGCCACTGGAATTTTCTCTAACTCCGCCGTGCGAATCAGCTTGCCCAGGCGATCGCCACTGGCGTCCACCTCAACCCGGAATCCCTGTGCCTTAAGCTTTTGGGCAGTCTCCTCTGCATAGGGACGCAGATCATCACTGACCGGTAGTAGACGAAGCTGGATGGGCGCTAACCACAGAGGAAAATTCCCGGCGTAGTTTTCCACTAAGATGCCGAAGAAGCGCTCTAAGGATCCAAAAATAGCCCGGTGGATCATAATCGGACGCTTGCGAGCACCATCCGCCGCGACGTAGTTCATATCAAACCGCTCCGGTAAATTGAAATCTACCTGGATGGTGGAACATTGCCAGAGTCGGCCAATAGCATCCTTGATCTTGATATCGATTTTAGGACCATAAAACGCACCGCCACCCTCATCGGTGACATAGCCCCAACCCTTCGCATCCAAGGCTTCCACCAAAGCATTGGTGGCAAGGCTCCAAATCTCATCGGTGCCCACCGACTTAGATGGACGAGTTGACAGGTTCACCTCATATTCAGAAAACCCAAAATCCGACAGAATTTGCTCCGTCAGATCAAGCACCGCCAAAATCTCTTGGGCCACCTGATCCGGGAGGCAAAAAACATGGGCGTCATCTTGGGTAAAGCCCCGCACCCTCATCAGCCCATGCAATGCCCCTGAGCGCTCATACCGATAAACGGTGCCCAACTCCGCCCACCGTAAGGGTAGCTCTCGATAGGAATGCAGCTTGTTTTGATAAGTCAGCACGTGAAACGGACAGTTCATGGGTTTGAGCTGATACTCTTGCGCCTCCACCTCAATGGGCTCAAACATACTTTCCCGATAAAAGTCCACGTGCCCCGAGGTTTTCCACAGCTCCACATTGGCTACATGGGGGGTGTACAGCAGGTCGTAGCCCGACTCCAGGTGAGCCCCCCGCCAGTAATCCTCGATCGCCAGCCGCATCCGTGCGCCCTTAGGATGCCAAAACACCAAGCCGCCGCCCGCATCATCTTGAATACTAAACAGCTCCAAATCTTTACCTATCTTGCGATGGTCGCGGCGTTTGGCTTCTTCTTTCAGCTTTAGATAGGCTTTCAGTTGTTCAGGCGTTTCCCAGGCGGTCCCGTAAATCCGCTGCAACTGGGGCTTAGTTTCATCACCGCGCCAATAAGCCCCTGCCACACTTTCCAGGGCAAAGGCCTTGGGATGGATTTCTCGCGTTGAATTCAGATGGGGCCCTGCACAGAGATCCCACCACACCCTGCTGGGGGGCACAGGAACGGGATCAATTAAAGAGGGTTCCACCTCAGGATGGGTGGTATTCCCAGTATCCGGGGAGCCGAGGAAGTAGCGGGTGATAAGGGCATCTTCAGGAATACCATTCAAAATTTCTAGCTTGTAAGGTTCCTGGAGGGCTTCAATTTCTGTCCGAATTTCTTCCCGGCCGACCACCTCTTGAATCACGGGCAAGTTGGCGCGAATAATCCGCCGCATTTCTTTCTGAATTTTCTTGAGATCTTCTGGAATGAAAGGGGTGGGGCGATCAAAGTCGTAATAGAACCCAGTCTCCGTCCAAGGACCGATTGTTACCTTGGTTTCGGGGAATAACGTCTGCACTGCCATCGCCAAAACATGGGCACAGGTGTGTCGAATCCGTAGCAACGTCTGCGGATTGCTCTGGGCAAGCACGTCTTGTTGGGGAGACTGGGTTGAAGTCGTCATGGGTGTTTTATTGCGGTGCGTGAGACATTTCCGAGGGGGGATTGCCGAAAAATTATCGCTGCGCCCCATATCTGCCAATCGTTCAGAGATAGTGGACACTTGAGCGAGACTGCTGCCGGAGATTTAGGAGAGTGCAAGATTTTCGGGGACTTGACCTCCTAGGAAAATCTCAATCTTAGTATGAGAATGATTATCATTCTCAGTTCGCATCGAATTTTTTGCAAGTGACTATGACTAGAGCACTGCCGGTGTGAAGAAAACGACTTTGCGCTTTAGTGGGTAATGGGCAAGATGGAACAACAGAGGCAATAATTGTCTTTGCTCGACCCAAACTTGCGTGCTCTGAAAAACCACAGCCGTTAAAGCCAACTGCCACCCCAGGCCAGGATCATCGAAAAAACGATCGCCGCAATTCCCTGACGAGCCACGAGCCCCAGCGCGAACCGCACCGACTGTTCCCGGGCAATGGTGAGCATGGTTAGGAGGCAAGGAAACAGCACTCCGGCGAGGTAGACCCCCGTTAAAATTTGCAGCGGGGTTAAGGCGGCGAGGGTGTCCGGTTCGGCGAAGAGCAGCAGTCCGTCTTTGCGAATTGAAGCCAGAATAATAGGGACAGCGGCTTCTGATGGCAGGTCAAAGAGCCCCATCAGAGGGTTAATCCAGTTAGACAAAAGGGCGATCGCCCCCAGCCAGTCCAACACCGACGCGATCACCGTAATCACCAAGAAAATCGGAATTGCACTGGCGAAAAACTGCTGGAGGGTGCCTTGGGTTTCGCGCCAAATGGCAGACCAACGGGGTCTTTCCAGAAACGTGCGTCGCTCAATGGTCAGCGTGTTGTGGCGAGCCGATTTGGGTGCCACTAGACGGGTATAAATCAGGGTGGTTAGGGTTAAGTAACCCAAGTAGGGCACGATTAAATTGGGCAAATTGGCGGCGTTAAAGACCCCCAAAGTCGCGCCGAATTGATAGGAACAGGCAGACCCAAAGGCGATCGCACTGACGCAGGTTTTTCGAGAACAACTGGAACAGGCTCGAGTGCTGATTACGGCGGGCACATTGCAGCCAAACCCCATAATCACCCGCACCAGATCCCGCCCCGACAAACCAAACGGTTTGAGGAGGGGATGCAGCGCCACGGTGATGCGTTCCACCAGCCCGCTGGCCTTGTATGCCCCTAAAAACACCGCATAAAGAACCACCGTTGGCACAGCCCACACAAATAACAGGGGCCCCATCGTAATTAAGCCATAGCGCCCAATCAGAACCGCTTGTAACAGCGATGGCGTCTGGGAAAGGACGGCGATTAGAGGGGCTAGTGCGCTTTGGATCAGCGGATCAAGCTCCCCCGCGATTCCATTGGCAAACCCAACGGCAACGATCGCCGGCAGTAGCAATAGCAAAATCGCCAGCAGCCAACCCCAGCGGGGATGTTCCAGCGGGGTGGGGGCAGGTTCAATTTGCCAGCCTGCTGGGATTGGACGCCACTGTTGATGAAAAGAGGCGGGAGTTTGTAAGGCGTCGAAAATTTGCTGGCGCTGCCCTTGGTTTAAATGGCGGGCATCCACAGGAATAAATCGAACCTGGGAATCTCGCTCCCAAAGATTAATCATTCGCTGGGTGAATTCGGAAGGCAGCACTTTATCCCAGAAGGTGACCACCACTAGCCCCTGTTTTCCAGCCACTAGGGGAAGCAAGTCTGCCAAATCATCGTCAATATGGGTGGCTTTAATCACCAATAAAACCCGGTCATGGGCTCGAAGTTGGTCCAAAGCAGCGCGGGTGGCAGCGGTGTCGGAGCGAAAGAAAATGCCCGGAGTATCGATAAAAATATCGTCTCTGATTTGATAGGTTTCGCAGGTGATCGTTGAGCCTTCAATGCTCATGCTGGTGGGCGATCGCCCCGTAAGCGCTGCCGCTAATTCAGATTTACCGGTACTCTCTTTGCCGACAATAACGGTGGTGCGTTGGGCCGTTGAAACGATTGGCATGGAGGCGACCAATGGATAGATAGACGGGTTAGGAAAGAGACAAGGAATTTACGATTACACAGTGCTGCAATTCCCTAACAAATGCAGTCGTTGTCGCAGCAGGACAGGTCGTCCAGGAATAGCCCTGCTTCGCGATAGGCTTCCAATGGAGCAGTATCCAAATCGAGACGGTCGGCGATCGCCTTGCCGATCACGGCGAAACGCTGGCGGAATTTATAGATAAAGCAAAAAATCAAATCCCCATGGCGCACCGAAGGACCAGACACAAAGAGCCCCGGGGTAAGGGTCGATTCATCGTTTTCAGTTAGGGCAGCATGTCCCTTAGACCAGTCAAATAGGGGCGCAATCTGTTTCAAACTGCCGTTGAAACCGGTGCAGAGAATCGGGGGCTGGGGCGTCATCCATTTTTTATATTCGCTATAAACCGCATAGCCGCCGGAGACAGGTCTGACCTCTTCCACGGGAGTTTCCCCGACCATATCCAGATTCCCGGTGCGGTAGACAAATTCCAATCGCTGTAGCGTGTAGGGGGAAAGGGCGATGCTGGGGTCAGTGTCAGGGTTTGCCCAAGCTCCCGAGCGATCAATTACGCCCACCTTCTTGCCCATCGCCACCAAATTAGACGCAGCATCCATGCCACTTTCGTAGCCGCCGATAATAATAAATTGGTCGCCTTTCACCTCTGCCCAGGACCGAATTTGGCTGTTGTGGATGCAATGTTCTGCCCCTGGAAAAGTGTTGAGCCGGGGGTATTGATATTCCCCAGCAGCCCAAATCACAAATTGAGTTTGAATGGTTCCGAGGGAGGTTTGCAGCTCAAAGCCCCCTTCCGACAACGGATCTACCGTTTTGACATCTACCCCAGTTTGAACCGGTAGCTCAAAGTGATCGGCGACGGTTTGTAGATATAGGGCGTATTGCTTGCCGCTGATATGTTCTCGCCGAAAGGCGATCGCCGGCGAAGTTTTCAAGGTTATGGAATTGAGATCGAGCAATCCGAAGCCATGGCTGGGGAATGACGGCGTAATGAACTTCATCTCCTCCGGCCAACGACTGAAGGATGCGCCCACTTCATTTCTTTCCAAAATTGTGAAGCGCTCTAGACCCAGCTCCCGCAGCACAACGCCACAGCCAATGCCTGCTGCTCCTGCACCAACAATTACAACGTCATAGGACTGCTTCGTTTGCGGTTGGCTCATGCTGGCTTACTCGAATCACTGGATATATGAAAATGATAATCATTCTCATATTCCTTGTCTAGAATATGGGCTGCCAAGTGGAAAGTAATAGAAGCTGGGGGCAGAAAAACTTTGTTTGACGAGTACAGTGGTTTATCTTGCTGTTACCCAAATCCCTTCGCTGGCGTTGTTTTGGTCCATATCAACAACTCTCCCTGACTACCGCCAGCCGCGATCGCCCCTCCCGAAGGACTCCAGGCGAGGCAGGAAAACTCAGTGGATGGATTCTTAAGGGTTTGAGCAAGGCGGACGCCATTGTTCCAAAGGCATAGGAGTCCATCTTCTGCCGCTGAGGCGAGAAGTAAGGTTTGCGGTTGAAAGGCGATCGCAGTGACAGTTCCCTTGTGGATGTCCAATGGTTTGGCTTCCCATCCTGTGGACAAATCGTCAGCTTGGACCCAAACCGCCATGCTTTGACTGCTCGTAGAAGCCAGCATGGGCGAGCCCAGAAACGTTGTGGACATTGACCAAGTAAGTTGTCGCACTTTCCCGGGAAAACCCTGCATCCGCCAAGGATCGGAGTCGCCGTCGTCCCACATCAGCACTGAGCGATCATTATTACCAGCGGCCAAGTAGTTTCCATCAAAGGACCAGGCGATGGAATTACTGGCGGTTCCCGTTTCCAGCTCCGTTGGATCCTCATCCCAGTCTTCCCGCCGCCAGGTTTTAATCACTTGATTTCCACTGACCGATAGGCGATCGCCCTGGGGACGCCACGCCATATCCAATACGGAAGACGCCTCAAAATTCAGCGTCACCACCGATCGCTCCGCCGCGTCCCACACCTCCACATAGCGCCCATAGGCAAAGGCCAGTTCAGGGTGCTGGGGATTCCATCGCAGATGACAATCAATCCAAACTCGGGAGTGCTCCAACGTTTCAATCAGCGTTGCAGTCCCCTCGTCTAACCGCCAAATCCAGACCGTTCCCGCCTGTCCACCCGCCGCCAAAAACTGACCATCGGCAGAGATGGCTAACGTGTCCACCGATCCATCCTGCTCCCCCAGCAGCACGGTAGTTTCACCGGTTTTGGCTGAACACTGCACCACCTCCCCCAACCCAGAAGCAGCCACAACATAGGTTCCATCCAAAGACCAGGCGATCGCCGTCACGTAATCTGACAAAGTGGTTCGCCGCAGAAGTCCAAATGAACTTTTGGGTTGTGTTTTAGGCATGACGTTTAAAGGGGCACTGCTAGCTCACCAAACAAGCTCGAAAGTTTTCTGCTAAGTTCATTTTTTCTAGGTTTCGTCCAATAAATACAAGCTCATTCTTGCGCGGTTCATCGGGTTTCCAGGGGCGATCGCGCCGACCATCGAACAGCATATGCACCCCCTGAAAAACGTAGCGATCGTCCGCTCCGGCAATATTGAGAATACCCTTCATACGGAAAATATCGGGACCCTGATTTTGTAAAAGATCGCTCAGCCAATCATTCAGCTTTTCATTATCCAGCTCGCCCGACTCCACCAAAGTCATAGATCCCACCGTGTCATCGTGTTCGTGGGCCGCCTCATTCAAAAATTCTGGGTCAACTTTCAGGGCATTGTCTAAATCAAAAGCATTGACCCCCAACAGGGCATCCATCTCGATTTGGGCGTCGTGGGTGCGATAGATTTTGGCGATCGCATTCATTCCCCGAATCCGCTGCTCCAGTTCCTCTAGCTGTTCCTCCGTCACCAGGTCAATTTTGTTCAGCAAAATCACATCAGCAAAGGCAATTTGCTCAACAGCTTCATCCGCTTCCCAGTGCTGCCAAATATGGCGAGCATCCACCACCGTCACCACCGCATCTAACTGGGCCTGCTCCTGCACCTCATCATCCACAAAGAAAGTTTGAATCACCGGCGCCGGATCCGCTAACCCCGTTGTTTCAATTACCAGATGATCAAATTTGTCGCGGCGCTTCATCAAATTGCCAATAATGCGAATCAAATCGCCTCGCACCGTGCAACAGATGCAGCCGTTATTCATCTCAAAAATTTCTTCATCCGCATCCACCACCAACTGGTTATCGATGCCCACCTCGCCAAATTCGTTCACAATGACCGCCACCTTCATGCCATGTTCATGGGTCAGAATGCGATTCAGCAGCGTCGTTTTTCCAGCCCCCAAATAGCCCGTCAATACGGTTACGGGAACGGTTGTGCGATCGGCGGTGGCAGTCATAGGTCGTTCCTTATTTTCGAGCAATGGTAGTGGTTATCATTGTCATGGCGAGCTGGATTTCTCGCTGCAAATCTTTGGCTTGTATTTAGTATCTGAACGAACCTAGTTACTGTTGGAGCGGTGCGATCTGACAATTTAAATGCAGGGGCACAGACTAAGCTTAAATTGGAAGTCGTGTGACTTTACCCATGGATCGCCCCTGATCCCATCATCAACCCGCCAGACCATAAGGACTTCCAGTGGCGATCGCCTCTCCCGCAGAGCTCCAGGCGAGGCAAGAAAATTCGATTGAATTACGGACTGCCATCATTGAAACTCCAAGGCTTTTGATCGTAACGGTTTCAGCCCCTAAATTTCTTTGTTCCAAAAGGGCGTATATTCTCCACTGTGTAAGGCTTATGGCACTTAACTGATGGCACGCCCTAGGGAGACCGCAGGATCTTGTCCATTTTGCGCCCTTTCGCTAACTCGTCGACCAGCTTGTCTAGATATCGAGCTTTTTGAATCAATGGGCTTTCCAGATCTTCGACTTTGTAGCCACAAATGGAACCCTTAATAAGGTGCGCATTCGGGTTTAGCTTGCATTGGCTGAAAAAGTCCTCAAAGGTCACTTCCGCGTCGATCAGTGATTTCAACTTCTGCTCATCAAAGCCGGTAAGCCACTGGATGACCTCTTCTAGCTCCTTTTTGCTTCTGCCTTTCTTTTCAACTTTTGCAACGTAAAGAGGATAGATTGACGCGAAGGTCATCTTTGCAATGCGCTCTTCTGTGCCGGGAGGTGGCTGTTTCATAGCAGTTCAATGTTCTACTCAAATAACACTCACAAAATGAGAAGTTGTTTCAACTAATCGACCCACTGGCTACAGGTTTTAGTCGCTCAGGGTATGACGATCTGATTTATGTACAATATTATCGTTGATCGATTCTTTCAGCGCAGAAAGCGATCGCTAAAAATTTCCGTTCAGTGGCCGATATTGCAAGTGCATTGCTGGACTCGTTCCAGATGCCTTTCCACATAGCTAATTGGAGCAATGCTTGATGCAACTCGTGATGGTTGTTCCCCATAATCCCCAGTGGCAACAGCAATTTGAGCAAGAGTCGCAGCAAATTGCCAAGGCTCTCGATAGCACTGTTGTGGCAGTTCACCATATTGGGAGCACTTCCATTCCCAATATTTACGCTAAGCCCATTATTGATTGTCTGGTGGAGGTCAGGGCGATCGCCCAAGTGGATCAGCACAGTGAAGCAATGGCGGCGTTGGGCTACGAAGTGATGGGCGAGTATGGAATTCCGGGGCGGCGATACTTTCGAAAAGATAACGCGGCGGGCATTCGCACCCACCATGTTCATGTCTTTGAAGTTGGTTCAGATCACATTAGGCGACATCTCGCTTTTCGTGACTATATGAAAACTCATCCAGAAGATGCCCAAGGCTGTAGCAATTTGAAACGATATCTCGCTAAGACTCACTCTGAAGACATTGAGGCTTATATGGATGGTAAACATGACTTTATTCAGGCGATTGATGCAAAAGCTGCGATGTGGCGATCGCTCTTCAGAAACGACAGTTCTCCTTGACACTGCCAGTCGTGATCGCTGCCCGCTTTTCGAGATCAATCAAGGGGCGATCATTTACCCTGCTTGCTGACTGTTCTACTAATTCAAAAGTCGTAACCGCTCATAAAAAGCATTCAAAAGCCTATCTTTCAATTATCCAAACCCTTTCCCTGGGGTTGTTTTCGTCCATACAAACAGCTCTCCCTGACTACCTCCGGCTGCGATCGCCTCCCCCGAAGGACTCCAAGCGAGGCAGGAAAATTCAGTGGATGGATGCTTAAGGGTTTGAACCAGGCGGACACCATTATGCCAAAGGCAGAGGCAACCATCTTCTGCCGCTGAGGCGAGGAGTGAGGTTTGTGGTTGAAAGGCGATCGCGCTGACAGTTCCCTGGTGTGCACCCAATAATTCGGGAATTGGATCGTCGTCTTGGGCCCACACCACAACATTTTGGCTGCCCATGGAAGCTAGCAGAGGTGCCCCCCAAGTCTTTGTGGGCATTGACCAAGCAAGCTGTCGCAATTTCCCAGGAAAGTCCTGCATTTGCCAGGGGTAAGGACTGCCGCCTTCCCACACCAGCACTGAGCGATCATTACTGCCTGCGGCAAAGTAGTTGCCATCGGGAGACCAGGCGATCGCATCAGTGACACCCCCAGTTGCCAGCTCCGTTGGAGCCTCGTTCCAATCCCGCCGCTGCCAGGTTTTAATCATCTGATTGCCGCTGACGGACAGGCGATCGCCCGAGGGATGCCACGCCAAATCCAATACCGAAGACTTGTTGAAATTTAGCGTGGTGGTCACAGATTGATCCGCTGCATCCCACACCTTCACATCGCGTCCACAACCAGAGGCCAGTTCAGGACGCTGGGGGTTCCATTGCAAACAATCAATCCAAACGCGGGAGTGTTCCAACGCCTCAATCAGCGCCGCGCTCCCCTTGTCTAGCCGCCAAACCCAAACCGTTCCCGCCTGTCCGCCAGCGGCTAAAAATTGACCGTCCGCAGAAATTGCCAACGTGTCTACCGACTCTCCCTGATCCCCCAGCAATACGGTGGTTTCACCGGTTTTGATTGCACACTGCACCACCTCCCCCGCCGCAGAACTGCCCACAAACCAGGCTCCATCCAGAGACCAGGCGATCGCCGTCACATAATCCGACAAAGCACTTTGCCGCAGCAGTCTAAATGAATCTTGGAGCGTTGTTTTAGGCATGGCATTTGCAGTGAAAGAAAGCAGCATCTGGGGGCTGTTACCAGTTAAATCTCTAAGTCAAGATCCCAGCCTCTAGCCCGCCAAACAATCCCGGAAGCTTTCTACTAAACCCATTTGCCCTAGATTGCGCCCGATAAAAACCAACTCACTTTTTCGGGGCTCGTCCGCTTTCCAGGGGCGATCCTTCCTACCTTCAAACATCATATGAACGCCCTGGAAAACGAGGCGGTCATCTTGCCCAGCAATGTTGAGAATGCCCTTCATGCGGAAAATATCGGGACCTTTCTCCGCCATCAAGTTCTCAAACCAGGCGTTAAGCTTGGCGGCATCCAACGCGCCTGACTCCATCAGGGTGATAGAGCCCACGGTTTTGTCATGTTTAGCCGTCACCCCATTTAACAATTCTGGGTTGATTTGCAGCGCATTGTTCACGTCAAAGGCTTTCACATTCAACAGCGCATCCATTTCAACCTGAGCATTTTCGGTGTGATAAATCTTGGCGAGCGCATTCATCCCTCGCACCCGCTGCTCCAAGTCGTCCAACTCCGCCGCTGTTACCAAGTCAGTTTTATTGAGCAAAATCACATCGGCAAACGCGATTTGCTCCACCACTTCATCCGCATCCCAATGCTGTTGAATATGGCGAGCATCCACCACAGTTACCACCGCATCCAGCTGCGCCTTTGCCCGCACCTCATCATCCATAAAAAAGGTTTGGATCACGGGAGCCGGGTCCGCTAACCCCGTTGTTTCAATAAACAAGTGGTCGAACTTGTCACGCCGCTTCATCAACTTGCCCACGACGCGGATTAGATCGCCACGCACGTTGCAACAGATGCAGCCATTGTGCATCTCATAAATCTCTTCATCCGTATCCACCACAAGCTTGTGGTCAATGCCCACATTGCCAAACTCGTTAACAATAACCGCCACCTTTTTGCCATGCTCATGGGTCAAGATTCGGTTCAGCAGCGTCGTTTTCCCTGCCCCCAAATAGCCCGTCAATACGGTTACGGGAACTGTTGCGCGATCAGCAGTGGCAACCATAAGTGGTTTCTTGAGACTAAGTAATAACAATGAAGTTCATTATCACACTGGGCTGGATCTATCGACGCAAACCTTTTGCTTACATCAAGTATTGAGACAGCCCATGGGTTGTGTGCACAGGGCATTTAATGACTTCAATGCACACAGGCGGCTTCAATTTACCGATTCGATGATCATCCTGTGAAATGAGGGGCTGTCATTACTTAGATCTCAAAGCCAGTAACCACGAGGATTTCAGCCCCTAATAGGCTTTATTTTGAAAGGGCGTGGATTCTCCACTGTGTAAGGCTTATGGCACTTAATTGATGACACGCCCTAAAAACCATGAAAAAAGTCGCTGTCTTTGGCAATGCAGGTGGAGGCAAGTCAACCCTTAGTCAGAACCTCGCCCAAATCACTGGACTGCCCTGGGTTCCTCTCGATTCTTTGCAATACAAACCCGGTGGTGACATGGTGCTCCCCGAGCAATTTAGGGCTGCCCATGACGATCTACTGGGTCAAGACTGCTGGATTATTGACGGTTTTGGCACTTTCAAAACCCTATGGGAGCGGCTAGAGGTTGCTGATACTTTGGTCTACCTCGACTTGCCTGTCCTACAGCACACCTGGTGGGTAACTAAACGATTTTTGCAGGGAGGATGGGTCTCTCCGGCGGGTTGGCCGAAGGGTAGTCCACTGTTGCAAGGGACTTTTAATTCCTATCGCATCATCTGGCTGTGTCACACCAAACTTACGCCTAAATATCGAGATTATGTAAGCCAGGTGCGGGGAACTAAGCAAGTTTTTCATCTGCGATCGCCCCGGGATATCACCGAGTTTTATAAAAGCGTTACTACCCTTCTCTCAGAAGAATAGGGGCTGAAACTGTCGCGGATTCTTGCTTAAGGTGTCAAAACAATCCGGCGAGTAACAGCCCCTAAATGGGGGAGATTCCCCTAGGCGAGGGAGGCTTGTCTGTGATTATCGCTTTGGAACTTTTACACGACTTGGGTGGAAGGCTGACTTTGCCCAGAGCGCTGGGCTTTGCGAGGGCGAATATCCTGGAGGATGACCATTAATGCCGGCACTACGGTGGGGGTCACCAAGGTGGAGAAGGCTAAGCCGCCGGTCAACACTACGCCAAGACCTTGATACAGCTCAGCGCCGGATCCGGGAACTAAGGCTAACGGTGCCATGCCCAATACGCTGGTGGTGGCGGACATAAAGATGGGGCGTAGGCGATCGCGGGTGGCTTGGTATAGGGATTCGTGATACGCCAGTCCTTCTTCCGTTTGCAGTTGCAAAGCGCGGTCCACCAGCAAAATGGCGTTATTGACCACGATGCCCGTCAAAATTACGAACCCAAGCCCGGTGATCATATCCAAGGGAATCACGACGCCGGGGATGGCATTAGCGAGAATTAGACTTAGCAGGGCCCCCGTTAATCCCAGAGGTACCGTGGCCATAATCACCAGGGGATAGAGGAAGGAGCGGTATAGCGCCATAAGTAGCAGATAAGTGATCACTAGGGAGAATACAAAGGCTGCCACTAGCTGAGACAGGGTTTCCGCCAGTTGATCCGCTGAACCGGCTAGTTCTAGGCGATAGCCACCGGGTAAAGAATCGCGCAACGGCTCTAGCACCTGGGTTTCGGTGGCATTCACGGTGCCCCCTAAGGGAGCGTTGGGGGCAACGGTGGCGGTTAGGGTGATAGACCGCTCCAGGTTGACATGGTTAATGGTGTCGGGACCAATGCGTTCGTCCACTTCAGCCACATCTGAAAGCTGTACCGTTAGCCCGTCGCGGGTATACAGGGGCAACTGTCGCAGTTGGTCGGGGGTTTCAACAAAGGTGTCCTGTAGTTCTACGGTGACGTCCAGTTCCTCTTGACCGTCGATAAATTTAGAGGTGAATCGTCCTCCCAAGGCAGCTTCCACGGCGGCTCCCGCTTCCGCTTCCGTTAAGCCAACTTCTGCTAGGCGACTGCGATCGGGCAATACTTTTAGTTCGGGTGCGCCGTATACAAAATCAGAGCGTACATTGACCACTCCCTCAACGCCGCGCAATTCCTGGGATAGCTGCTGCTCTAGCTGGGAAAGCTGTTGCAAATCGCTACCCACTAACTGCACTTCAAACTGTTTGCCAGGGTCGCTAAAAATCGGAATTCGAATGGGGAACATAAACCGAAAGCCGGGGAATTGGAAGCCGGCAGGAAGAACCCGTCCCAGCATTTCGTTAAGGCCCTTGCTATCGGCCCATTGGTCCTTCAGGTCGAAACCAATGCCCCGTAAACCGGGACGCAGCACCAAGAAGGAGTTTTTAACTTCCGGCTGCTGTTGGATAAAGTTGCGGGCGTCTTCTGTAAGACGCACTGTTTCTTCTACGCTGGTGCCGGGGAAGGGCTCCGTTAACCACAAAATCAAGTTGCGGTTGCCTTCGGGAAGATAATCCGCTTGGGGTAGCAAAGTGGTGCTAACCAGCAATAATGCCACCGATGCGCCGAGAACGATTAGACGGCGCACCTGGCGACCGACGCCAATGGACCAGCCAGCGGTTTTGAGAAGAACGCTTTCTAGTTTTCCTTGGAATTTACGGAATAAGCCGGAGGTGCGGGCAACAAGTTTTTCCACGGCATTGCCCCGGCGATCGCCCCCTTCGCTCAGCATCATTTCCGCTTCCCGGCGGTTTAACAACATTCCCGACAACATGGGAATTAGCGTCAAAGCAGAGAACAGAGAAATTAAGACCGATACGGCAAGGGTGATACCCAGGGCGGCAAACAGCTTGCCCGCTTCCCCTTCCACCAAAATTAGGGGCGTAAATACGGCCACGGTGGTTAAGGTGGACGCCAACATTGCGCCACACACTTCCTGGGTTCCGGCGATCGCTGCTTCCATGGCATTTTTACCCTTTTGCATATGGGTAAAAACGTTTTCCACAACGACGATCGCATTGTCCACCACCATGCCTACGGCAAATGCTAATCCAGCAAGGCTGATGACATTTAACGTTTGACCCAATGCCCCCATCACAATAAATACGGTGATTAAGGTCGTAGGAATACTAAGGGCGACGACGATAACGGTGCGAATGGAACCGAGGAATAAGAGCAGCACCAGTGTGGCGAGGATGCCGCCTAAAATCAAGTTGTCTTTAACAAGGGCTACGGATTGATCAATATAGGTGCTTTGGTCATAGAAAATTTCTAACTTGACCCCTTGTCCTTCCTGGCTGACGGGGTGACAGAGTAGGTGAAAGCCTTTTTAGCCATGACTTACAGCAT
>ERZ1740067.56-NODE-56-length-86009-cov-11.442248_pt1 | contig 86009 bp, 71 predicted proteins | sample MGYA00581736_ERZ1740067 | MGnify/ENA primary metagenome ERZ1740067 (study PRJEB43018, sample SAMN04849236) | marine metagenome | isolation source: floating plastic debris | place: Pacific Ocean | collected 2008-08-27 | study: EMG produced TPA metagenomics assembly...
TATTCCCACTCAATAGTGCCAGGTGGCTTAGAAGTAATGTCATAAACCACACGATTCACACCGTCTACCTCATTAACCACACGGTTTGAGATACTCTCTAGCAGTTCGTACGGTGCACGCGACCAGTCCGCTGTCATCCCATCTTCACTGCTCACTAGGCGCAGCACAATCGGATATGCATACGTGCGCTGGTCACCCATGACACCCACGCTGCGCACCGGTAGCAGCACACCAAAAGCCTGCCAGAAATCATGATAGCTATCACTACGGCGAATTTCTTGGCGGATAATATAGTCCGCTTCACGCAAGATACGTAGACGCTCTGGAGTCACTTCACCCAAAATGCGAATCGCCAGACCAGGACCGGGGAAAGGATGACGTCTCACAATGTCATCTGGCAAGTTCACTGCCGTTCCTACCTTGCGTACTTCGTCTTTGAAAAGCTTTCGCAGCGGCTCAATTAGCTTAAATCGTAAATCTTTTGGTAAGCCACCCACGTTGTGATGACTTTTGATTTTGACGGCGACTTTTTCACCTGTTTGAGGATCTACATTCGTATCCGCAGACTCGATAACGTCTGGATATAGAGTGCCTTGCGCTAGGTAATCGAAGGGACCCAGGCGAGTGGATTCTTCTTCAAAGACGCGAATGAATTCGTGGCCGATGATTTTTCGCTTTTCCTCGGGGTCGGTGACGCCTTTGACCTTTTCGAGAAAGCGATCGCCCGCATTGATATATTCCACATTGATGTGAAAACGCTTATCGAAGATCTCGATTAACCGCTCAGGCTCGCGCTTACGCATGAACCCTTGATCGATAAACATGCAGGTAAGCTGGTCGCCTATCGCCTTGTGCAAAAGGAAGGCCAAGGTGGAGGAATCTACGCCACCAGAGAGCGCTAGTAAAACGCGCTGATCGCCAACTTTGGCACGTACTTCGCGAATCGCTTCTTCAACAAAAGCTTCAGTAGTCCAAGTGGGTTCACACTCACACACGTCGTACACGAAGTTGCGTATTAGAGCGCTGCCACCTTTTGAGTGAACGACTTCTGGATGAAACTGGACGCCGTAGAATCGCTTTTGTGGATGTGCGATCGCCGCCTGCGGCGTATTCTCCGTATGCGCCAACACCGTAAATCCATCGGGTAGCTGAGTCACCGAATCACCGTGACTCATCCACATCGTCGAAGCTTCTTCTACCTCACTTAGCAAGCCAGCAACTTCATCGATCAACAATGCCGCTTTACCGTACTCGCCGCGCTCTGCCCGCTCAACCTGGCCACCCAGCTGCTTCACCATCAGCTGCATACCGTAGCAAACGCCCAGTACCGGAATCCCCAAATTCCAAATCTCGGGATCACAAGCAGGTGCACCCTTGTCGTATACAGAGCTAGGGCCACCCGAGAGAATAATCCCTTTTGGATTTAGCTTTCGAAGCTGTTCCGCCGTTGTGCGGTAAGAAAGAACCTCCGAATACACTTCGGTTTCGCGGATGCGACGGGCGATCAGTTCAGAGTACTGTGAGCCAAAGTCTAGAATCGCCAGCATTTGACGGTTCAAAGGGGAGGATCCTGCTGCAACACCAAGGTCAGGGGTATCGGCAGTTTTGGGTTGTGATGTGGAAGTTTGTGAGGTCACAATAATCCTTTTTGTCTGGTTTGCGGGTGTGGAGAGTGCTAAAAATAGACACTCCTGAGTTCTTTTGCTGGCGTCTTTGGTAAAGCACCGTTAGAGGCTTTTAGAGCAATCTGCGAAGGAAATACGCTAGAACGTTAAGAGCACGATCTACCTATGGCAGAAGCTGGGTCAAAAACTGGATAAGCGAAAGCTTAGGTCTCGTCAGGAATAGACCTACTTTTTGGACAGTCGAGCGTAGAAATTTGTCTTGGACTAGCTGAGATAATGGACTGGCGCAAAAAGGCGCTTTCTCCAGTACTTTCCCGGAGACGTCTTGGTTTATTAATTTGCTTTTTAATTACAGTAGCAAACCCGATGCCCCTTAGAACATCACGAGATTCTTAAGAAGGCAACAAAGTGTTTCCTTGAGTACTAGTCGTAATAATCTGTCTACTGCGATCGAATAGAACGCTGCCAACTTTAACCGTTCTTTCGGTATGGGTACGGATGTAGGCGCGCGATCGCTCATCAATCCGCTCCGCCAAAATGCCATACACCCACGAAGTCCAGTCCGTGTCACCAGCTTGATCTAGCCCTCGTAACACCTGCAAAGCCGCTTCTGTCGTCGGACTCTCTAACACCTGCTGAACCACCACCGTCTGCAACCCTGCCTGCGCACAATAGGCCGCCATAATTTCCTGCCGTGCATCCGCCACATGATGATGCGTATGAAAAATGCCTCCCGCCAGCTTAATCAGCTTGCCGTGATAACCAAACAGCAAAATGGACTCTACATCGAGTTCTCCAGCCTTTACTAACAGAGGGCCAATCCAATTCGCTGTCTTCAGCCGTCGGTCTGGATCAATCCCTGACTTCAGGGCCAAATCTAAACCATTTTCTCCCAGACAGAATACCAGATCCTTATAGTCAGCAGCCTTCTGCTTCAGCGTTTCTCGATACTCTGCTAGTTGACCTGGCGCGCTCAAAGGCTGCGCAATCCCGCTTGTACCTAGCAGTGAAAGACCATCCACCACCCCAAAGGCCGAGTTAGAAGTGCGCAAAGCCAAACGCCGACCCTCCGGCAAAATAATCTTCACTCGAATCTTTTGGCCGTCGCTCAGCTGAGCCGACAACGCACTCATCATCAGCTTCTGGGCATACGCATAAATGGCATCGCCGCTGGCATGTCGCCCAATACCTTCCCCGCCTTGCAGCACGATTTGCTCAGCTTGTTCTGAATTGGCCCAACGTACAGCTGACCATATTGGGGTGTGACGCGTTAAATCCAAATTGTCGCCGGGGTCACTGCGCGTGATAGCAAGCGCTTCATTTTCAGAAAGCAAGGAGGATTGCTCTATGGGAATTTCTACCGTTTCGTCTGGTTCGATGAGGTGGAGAGAGACGGTGTCTGAGGCGGTTTGGCTTTTGAGTTGGTAGAGAGCTGCGATCGCGCCCGCACAGGCAAACACAGGTAAGGTATAACCGCGCCTTGGCTCACTCATTCACAATTTCTGCGTCACAACTTTTGCTCATAGAGCACACACATCATGTCATTTATCTGCCAATGATAGAGGATAGATAAAACCCCGAATACATAAAAATGGTTGCCATTCGCGAATCATTATCCGCGCCCAATCCCATCGACTATCTGCGTATCAGCTTGATCGATCGCTGCAATTTCCAGTGCGTGTACTGTATGCCGGAAGGTGCGGATCTTCAGTATGCGCTCAAGGAAAATTGGCTGACACACGATGAGATTTTGCTGCTGCTAAAGGAAGTTTTTATTCCTGTGGGGTTTACGCGCTTTCGGCTGACCGGTGGTGAGCCATTGCTGCGGCCTGGCATTGTGGAATTGGTGGAAGCGATCGCCCACCTTCCCCAAACTCAAGACCTCGCCCTCACTACCAACGGCTTCCGCCTCAAAGAGCTAGCACAACCGCTATACGACGCAGGCCTAAACCGCATCAACATCAGCCTAGATTCACTCAATGCTGAAACCTTCAAGACCATCATTGGCGGAAAGGGAAAATCGCGCTGGCAAGACGTATGGGCAGGCATCCAATCCGCCCACGCAGTTGGCTTCTCCCCCCTTAAACTCAACGTCGTCGTCATCCCTGGCATCAACGACCACGAAATCCTTGACCTCGCAGCCCTCTCCATCAACAGAGCCTGGCACATTCGCTTCATCGAATTCATGCCCATCGGCAACGACAAACTCTTCTCCCACAAAGGCTGGATAGACAGCGAAACCATTCGCACTCAGATTGCTGAGCGCTGGGGCATTGAAAATGGGACGGTAGCCGGGAATGGTCCCGCAGATGTATTTCGCATCCCCGGCGCAAAAGGGACACTCGGATTTATTAGTCAAATGTCTGAATGTTTCTGCGACAGATGCAACCGCATGCGCCTCTCCGCTGACGGTTTGCTACGTCCCTGCTTACTCAATGAAAAGGGCCAAATTGACTTGCGCAGCAGTCTGCGCAGTAGCGTTGCACTAGCCGATATCCGCCAACAAGTAGCAACCTTAGTGCAACAAAAGCCAGATATTAACTTCAAAATGCGTGAATCTGGCGTAACCGGTGCCTACAGTCGCACAATGTCACAAATCGGCGGGTAGGTACGTTAGTGAGCAAATATAGCAGCGCACTGAGGCAAAGACCAAAGTGTATGTAGCTATTTTGTGTACTTTGTTAGAACCTGTCCCAACTTCACTACCTTTTCCGGACGCGGCCTCTCACAAGAGTATTTGGGATTAGGTCACTAAGCGATGTTCATTCAGCCCAACTAGCTACCCTTTAGCAAGAACATCACCTAAAAAAAGAACTCTGAAAATCAAAGCTCTGAAAATCACGATTGCCCCACTCGCACTCGCGAAAAGCCTTAAAGGAAAACCAGCTCAGCATTTCTTATTACGCTCTCACTAGAGGTCATTGGGCCTCTTTCTATCTAAAGAGATCCTTTTATTCTCTCCTATTCAGTGACTATCACCCGTAGTCAGCGATAGGACGATTTGCTGTGACTAGGCCTCAGGTAAACGGGGCAAAAGATCTCCAAATACAAAAAACAGTTTTTTACGGTAGGTATACAGAGAAACGATGCAAAATAGCGCATTTGAACAAGAAGTTCTTAAACTCACTAACGACTTTCGTAGAAAAAATAATCTCAAGTCACTTGTTCTCGATAGAAAGTTAGACGAAGCTGCTGATAAGCACTCTGAGTCTATGGCAAAGGACGATTTCTTCAGTCATACCGGCAAAAAAGGAGACCGCCTAGGCGATAGGTTGAAGTCGGTCGGATTTCAGTATCAAACTGCTGGTGAGAATATTGCGGCGGGTCAAAGAACACCCGAGGCTGTTGTTCAAGGCTGGATTAATAGCCCAGGACACAAAGCCAACATACTAAATCCTAGCTTCAACGGAATTGGCATAGGGTACTACTCCTTGCAAAATGATACCGGTAACGTCAACTACAACACCTATTGGACGCAGGTATTTGGCAAGGGAAACATTGAAACCTCAAGTCCTAATCCCACTCCAAGTCCTAGACCGACCCCAAGCCCAAGTCCTAAACCGACCCCAAGCCCAAGCCCAAGTCCTAGACCAACTCCGAAGTTAAGACCAACCCCTAACAACGATCTGGTGATTGAAGGAACTATCGGTGCCGATAGATTGACGGGTAGCCGTGCTAGCCAGAAGCTGTATGGCAAGGAGGGAAATGATGTTATACGGGCTAGAGGGGGCAACGATCAGGTCTTTGGTGGTGGCGGTAACGACCGGCTGTTTGGTGCGGCAGGCAATGATCGCTTGATGGGTGGTGCTGGTGATGATCTGTTGCGCGGCGCGCAGGGTTCTATCAACGAGAAAGACGTTTTGTCCGGTGGTGGTGGTCGCGATCGCTTCATTTTAGGCAACAAAAACGGTGCCTTCTACAACGATGGTAATGCTTCCTCTATGGGGATTGGCGACTACGCTGTCATCACCGATTTTAGCCAGCAAGAAGGTGACCGTATTCACCTAAGCTCCAAGCACAGCTACCGGTTGGGCACAGCGCCTAGGGGGTTAGGCGGTGGCCAAGCGCTGTTTATCGATAGCCCAAACGGTCAACAAGATGAGTTGATTGCTGTGATCCGAGGGGGTGGACAGAATTTGCAGCTCAATAGCAGTGCGTTTCGCATAGCGTAGGCGATAGCGAAGCTCCTTTACAGCAGGCGGGCATTCAAAGGAGTGCTGTTTGTTTTAGGGCAAAAGCAAATTCACCATAAGACAAAAGCCCTTCAGCTAAATACTGAAGGGCTTTTGAGTAGAACCAGGCATTGCCTTTAGTTCTGGTTTGTCTTTAAGCCTGACGCGAGTAGTACTCGACCACCAATAGCTCATTGACATTCAGGGCGATCCATTCGCGTTCAATGACGCTATTGACCTTAGCTTCTAGCTTGCCCTTATCGAAATCTAGGTGAGTTGGAACGTTGGCCAAACCTGGAAACTCCAAGTTGGCAGTCACGAGCTTCTTGGAAGCTTCTTTACCGCGTACCCCAATTACATCACCAGGACGGCACTGATAGCTAGGAATGCTAACGACACGGCCATTGACCGTGATATGGCCATGGTTTACAACTTGGCGAGCTGAGGGAATAGTTGGCCCAAAACCCAATCGGAAGCAGGTGTTATCTAACCGCATTTCCAACTGTTGCAAAATGACTTGTCCTGTAGAACCACCCGCACGACGTGCTTTTTTCACGTAGCGGAGGAGCTGGCGCTCGGTAACGCCGTAATTGAACCGAAGCTTTTGCTTCTCTTCTAGACGGATGCAGTACTCAGATTTCTTTTTCCGAGCCTGACCATGTTGTCCAGGGGGATACGCTTTCCGAGCCGATTTGCGGGTTAAACCCGGCAGGTCGCCCAAGCGGCGCACCACTCTTAGGCGAGGACCTCTATATCGAGACATTATTTCTCCAAAAAACTGTTTGCAGATCTCGCAGTATAGCTTACTACTGGAGATGTCACTAGAGTGATTAACGCTATGCCAGCACCGTTTTTTCGATAGGAGCAGTCGCTTGCTGCTTCCTAAACGCAACGGCCTGTCGCAAGAGCTGCCAGGCCGCCGGTGATAAAGCCGCCGGAAACCCTAAAGCTGCCACCGTTCTAAGCTGCTTTTGCTTCAGCGCTACAATTGCCCAATGCAAATGCAAATACCGGTTGATTGTAGCCAGCTTCGGTAAATCAGACTGATGCCTAGCATTCACACGTGGATAGATACGTTCTTTCATCAGCATATTGGTAGCCAAGCGCTGCTGAAGCGCAATTTTTTGGTCGTAGCCTCCGGGCCACACCGTTCGATAGGCTAAGCACTGATTGATAAAGAGCGCATCGCCATGCTCAGCGACACGAATCCAGGAATCAATATCGTCACAGCTTGTCATTGATAAGTCCCAGCCACCCGAGCTTAAGAAAGCATCGCGGCGAACGGCAACCTGAACTGGCGTTCCAAACGGCACCACTTCGAGCAACATGCCGTAGTGAATATCGATTTGAGGAATATAGAAAATATCGCCAGGACCAGTGGGTGGTGTTCGGCTCAGTTCAACGCTCTCAGTATCAACCTGCGCGGCCTGACAAGAGCAAATTACCGCTGTAGGCCGCAGACTGACCGCCTTAGCCATCACTTCGAGACAGTTTTCGGCAAGATAGTCATCATCGTCTACTAGCTTGATCCACTCACCGCTTGCCGCCTCTACACCCGCATTGACAGCCCCGGCATGCTGAGCATTCGAAGCGTTTCGCACGTAAACCACTCGCTCATTATCGGCGCTGAGCTCACGCATATAGGGCTCAGTTCCATCCGTCGAGGCATTGTCGACCACCACTATCTGGCAAGAAATTGTCTGCGTTAGCGCTGAGCGAATTGCCCGTTTCAACAGCGTCAGCCGGTTGTAAGTCGTAATCACGACACTAAAAGATATCGCTGCCATCACCTCACCTCAATCGATTACTATTTCACACACAACGCCAAAATACAGAGATAATATAGACAGCCTTACAGAATCACACAATAGCCGGGTAGGCTAAAGCCAATATTTCAAAAAAGCCATCCTCACCCGTCACTGATCAAACGAGAAGGTTAGACTAGGCACCAGTTATAGCTATGTACTCTTATCGTTTTCGAGGTTGACACACTCAGTAATGATTAAACCTGTGACAACCGACTCCCCTTCCTCCATCGTTCCCCCATCACCTTTTTTAAATACCGTTCCCATGCAGCAGCCGATGTCTTCCGCTACAGCCCACTCCCTTCAGGCTTCCGCACAGAGAAAGTTGCCCTCTCATTCTGCTCTCAAACGAAGTATTTTACGTGTGCTGAGTACCGCCTCTGTGAGCACGCTGGCAACGGCGATGGTACTCACTCAGGCACTTGTTGGGAAGGCTCCTGCGGCGGCGACACCGGTTGAATCGGGCAGTACGCCTGCCGTTGCTCAGCTCACACCATCCAAAACTAGCGAGCTCATCGCTCAGACGCTACCTGGTTCAGAGGAAGAAGGCGAAGACAAAGAAGAATTTGACTACGGTTGGCTGCTGCAAAAGATTGACGCCGGTGAAGTCGCTTCTGTAGAACTCGATGAAATTAACGGGATTGCCAGAGTAAAGCTTATTACAGATACCGAGGAGGACAAAGCTCGCGAAGTCAAAGTTTTTGCTCGTAATGCAAACGCAGACTTGCAAGAACGGCTCAACAATAACAACATCGATTGGGACGTTAGCAAAAACGCCGATAGAGGAGCTGTCACCAGCTTAGTTACCACAGGGATTTTGGTGATGCTGGCGATTTTTGTAATGGTAATGCTGGTGCGCCGTTCGGCGAGTTCTGGCGGCGGGGCAATGAGCTTTGGCCGCTCCAAGGCTCGTTTTCAAATGGAAGCCAAAACAGGCGTGATGTTTGAAGATGTAGCGGGAATTGACGAGGCCAAAGAAGAGCTTCAGGAAGTGGTTACCTTCTTAAAAAACCCTGAGCGGTTTACAGCAATTGGTGCGCGCATTCCTAAGGGAGTGCTGCTAGTAGGCCCACCTGGAACGGGTAAAACCTTGCTGGCAAAAGCGATCGCAGGTGAAGCCGGCACGCCTTTCTTCAGCATCTCTGGTTCCGAATTCGTTGAAATGTTCGTTGGCGTTGGTGCGTCTCGCGTCCGCGACCTGTTCAAAAAAGCTAAAGAAAACGCACCTTGTATCGTCTTTATCGATGAAATCGATGCCGTTGGCCGTCAGCGAGGCACCGGCATTGGTGGCGGTAACGACGAACGCGAGCAAACGCTAAACCAACTGCTGACGGAGATGGACGGCTTTGAAGGTAATAGCGGCATTATCATTATCGCGGCTACAAATCGGCCTGATGTGCTCGATTCGGCCCTGCTGCGCCCCGGTCGCTTTGACCGGCAGGTAACGGTAGATCTACCTGGGTTTAAAGGTCGCTTGGGTATTTTGGAAGTGCATGGACGAGATAAGAAAATTGCAGAAGATGTGAAGATGGAGGAGATCGCCCGGCGCACTCCAGGGTTCTCTGGCGCTCAGCTCGCAAACCTACTCAACGAAGCAGCCATCCTCACCGCCCGCCGCCGTAAAGACGCGGTCACCATGCTAGAGGTCAACGACGCCATCGACCGGCTCACGATGGGCCTTAGCCTTACCCCACTGCTCGACAGCAAAAAGAAGCGCCTTGTGGCCTATCACGAAGTTGGCCATGCGCTCACGGCCACCTTGTGCAAGCACGCTAACCCGCTGAACAAAGTCACCATCATTCCCCGCTCTGGCGGCGTTGGTGGCTTTGCAAGCTTCTTACCCAAAGAAGAGCAGGTCGACGACGGACTGCTCTCCTATGGCGAAATTGTCGACTACCTAGTAGTGGCGCTCGGCGGACGGGCGGCAGAAGAGGTTATCTTTGGCCACGACGAAGTCACTGTGGGAGCCAGCAACGATATTCAGCAGGTGACGCGCATCGCCCGGCAAATGGTGACACGCTACGGCATGTCGGAGCTGGGCTCTTTTGCGTTAGAGAGTGAAGGGTCTCAGCCATTCTTGGGTCAGAGTAATCTGATGGGTGGCGGTCACGAATACTCAGATGAGCTGGCTACGAAGATTGATGAGAAGGTCAGGGCGATCGCAGAGCAAAGCCTCGACAAAGCCATTGAAATACTGCGTGACAACCGCACCTTGGTCGACCGACTAGTGGACACCCTCATCGAGAAAGAAACCATTGACGGCGACGAGTTTCGCGACATCGTCAGCGAATACACTGTGCTCCCCGAAAAAGAAGAAGTCAAAATGAGCTAGCGATTAGTGCCTTCTCATACTGCCTTCTCATACTGCCTTCTCATAGAAGGAATTGCTAGGAAATAACGTCCCTGCCTTAGGAGCAAAGCGTGCCAGGCCCCTAAGGCTTGGGTTGGCTTTCAGCGGGAGCATCGGCTGGTACTGGAATGATGTTGCCAACCAACCGTCGGCCTCGTAAAAAGACTGTTCCCCCAGCAATGACGGCTAACAAAACCAGCGCCCAGGCTCGAATAACGGACGCCATATCCTTTTTGGAATTCTTTTGAGGCGCATCTGGAGAAGCCTCCGGTGACATGTCTAATGGAGGCGACTTTGAAGAAGGCTCTGACATTGTGACTTTCTCCCAAATATTGCGAAAACAGCAGACCAAGGCAGCAGTTCACAAAACCTAGAAAAACCGAAAAACCGCTGTGCTCTCAGAATATCACTGAGATCATAGCGGTTCGATTATTTGCAGAAACTCGTACTATCAAGGCAGAGAAGCGCGGCGCTGACCGTCGGCCATTGCCTGCAAGACCAAGCCAGGATCAACCCAGTCATCTTGATAGCGCATACCCCAGTGAAGATGAGGGCCCGTAGTACGCCCCGTCATGCCAACACGACCAATGCGATCGCCTGTATACATATCCTGACCCTCAACAATGCGCAAGCCGCCAGAACCATCGACAAAAACATCGCGACCTCGTTCTGTTGTGACATAGCCCTGCATATGGCAGTAAACGTGAGTCCAGTCGCCTGACTGGATTACGACAGAAGTGCCACAGGCACTGTCATCAGACACTTCGATCACTCGGCCCTCCCACCAGTTACGAATGTAGCTACCGGTGGGCGCGGCAATATCAATGCCATAGTGAAAGCCCGAGCCACGATAGCCATAAGGCGAAGTATACGCCTGAAAATTTTCAACTGGGAAAGAAGCCACCATCCAGGGTTCACTGCCCCTAGCAAGCTGAGCATCTGGAACAGCAGCAGCAGGCTGTCTCAAATTTGATGGGACAACTTCACTAAGACCAAAGGCAAATAGCCCACCTGTGAGCAAAAGCGCACCATAGGAAAAGCGCCTTCGCCGAGAAAAATTAGCCAATGACAACTGTAGCGAGGAAAAAAATGTTCGCTTCATACAGAAGATAAAAATTGTAGGGTGTGGGAACGGAGCTTAAGTATTTCTACTGAATAAGTTCTGAGGATCGTTCTAACGATGGCGGGTAGTAATCCCCTGGAAAAAAGCACAGAGGAAAATAACAGAATTTATCCAACACAAGCGGAGCGTCTGAGGTAATGTACCCCGAAACACACATCCAAGTAAGAACGCGCCGCAATCAAATAAGTATCCCTGATGAAAGTAATTTCTATTGATTAGCTAATACTTACACTTCACAGACCACCCTAGGCTTAAAGTGTCGTCTGCGACACAGCAACGTTTTAACGTCCTCAAGGCAGTACATTTACTGAGCTGCCAACAACTCGTGTCTTTTCAAGTTTTTTGGCAAGTGTTTTTGGCGAATGCCTCTAGAAATACCCTCAGCAAACTCACTGCTCTTTTGGGTCACATCACTTGAAGCGTCAGCTGACGAACTTTCTCCAGCAGTATTTTGGGGTCAATGGGCTTATCTAGCGTGTCGTGATGCGCAATGTGCGAAGACTGAGACATCGGCTGGCCCAGCAAAGCCAGCACCTTGGTACCGAGGTCTGTAATAGAAAGCTGTACTTTCTTGATTTCGTCCAAATCATGGCTGAGCAAGGACAAATCAGCAATCAGCATCGCAGGCTGCAAGGACTCTAGCTGAGAGAGCATTTTTTCAACGTCTTCTTGCCAAATGACCTCATAGCCATCTGCTGTTAGCAAGTCACAGATAATTGCCGCGCTATTTTCTTGGGCTTCGAGCAGCAAAATTCGCTTGGAGCAATCTGACACTGTCAGCGGTACCTGGTAGCGATCGCTCGTCAGTTCCGCTGCTTGTAGCGGCAACCGTACCGAAAATACCGATCCTTGACCCACCGTCGACTTTACCTGAATCGTCCCACCGTGTAGCTCTACCAGGCGCTTTGTCATCGCTAAGCCCAGCCCTGTTCCCGAATACTGACGCTGAAAAGGAGACTCCAGCTGCTTAAACTTTTCAAACAAAAGTCCTCGCTGCGACTCAGGAATTCCGATGCCCGTATCCTCCACTTGGAACACACCCATTTGACCATCGCGACTGGCCCGAAGGGTCACATTCCCGCCCGCAGGCGTGAACTTAATAGCATTGTGTATCAAGTTTGAAAGAATCTGCTTTAGTCGCTTGGTATCTGCCTGAAAGGCATCTTGCTCAGGCGAAGTGTCAAATCGAAGAGAAAGCGTTACCTCCTGCTTATCGGCAATGGACTGAAAGTGGTCCATAATCTCTTGGACCAGCGCTTTCAGTGAGAACTCGCTGACATCTAGAAAGGTACGTCCTGACGATATTTTGGCAAAGTCCAAAATATCGTTGATGATTTCGAGCAGCTGCTCGCCACTGTGGTTAATCGTGTTGAGATAGCTTCTTTGGCGATCGCTCAACTCGCCAAAAGACCAGCGCAATAGCGTCGCCGACATCCCAATAATGTAGGTCAACGGCGTTCTGAGCTCATGGCTCATAGTTGAGAGAAACTCGCCTTTTGTCAGGTTGGCCGACTCAGCAGCAAGCAGCGCGTCGTGTAGATTTTGAGTACGCTCTACAACACAGCTCTCAAGGCTTACGGTCTGCTTTTGCAGCTGCTGATACAGGCCCGCCTGGCTAATCGCAACCGCTAGGTGCTCAGCAATATGCTGCAAAAACATCACCTCTGTCTCTTGCCAGTGGCGATAGTCTTCGCACTGGTGAGCAATCAGCAATCCCCACAGCTGGTCTTGGACAATGATAGGCGCAATAATTTTTGACTTGACTTGGGCCTGATGGAGGAAGTCGAGTAGACACTCAGCATGGGCATATTGCTTGTCGACATCGTCTACTGCAACGGGCTGGCCCATGATGTAACGAGAACGAATCGAGAGCGCCGGCATAAAGCAAGCCGACTCCGAAAAGTTCAGGACCGATGGAATAGCTTCTGAAACGCGAGATTCGTAGGTGATGTGACCGGCGTGGGTGCATCGGCCAATAATGGCATCGCTATTCGTGTGCAGATCAGTTGTTGACAGGTTTTCTGACGATCCGATCTCGTCGCGAGCGTCGTTTTTACCCAAAACATCTTTACTTGTCACGTCACGGCGAGTCTCATCATGAACGGCAGCTTCCGCAAAGGGTTTGGTAGAAGAGGGCGATGAGAGGTCTACTGCTTCAATTTGCTCGAACTGATACAGCACTAGTCGATCGGCTGATAGAAATTCTCTGACCTGAGCAACCGTTGTCTCCAAAATAGCAGGCAGGTCAAGACTATGACGGATACGCGTGATCACCTGATTGAGCAGCAGACTTTGCTGTAGCTGGTTGTCGAGTGTGGCTTGGGCCGAGCCGTCTGGAGCCACTGCCAGCTGCTTTGTCCAAGATAAGACGAGGTGCTCTTGTGTTAAGGGTTTAGCATCGGCCACTGTTTTGTCCGAGCGACTTTGAGGTGATTTTTTGGGCGGCAACGGCTGCAAGCTCTGACGAGGCAGCAGGCCCTTTGGCGTGAGCCGTTCGATAAACAGCGAAATAGCCTGCTCATCGAAGCTAAGCTTTACTTCGTAATCAGATGATTGAGAGGGGCTAACGGTTCTACCTTCAGCGGCACCTCCTGCCGCGCCTTGAGCTGCTTTTAGCAAAGAAGCACGAATGAGAGCAGCCGTGCGATCTGCCTGTTCCGATGGGTCTTGCTGAGCGAGACGTTGCGACGGAGCATACCGACGACTGTGAAGATTATCAGCACTGTGATGATCTGGAGAGGCTTTAGCCTGTGGATCAACGTTGTTGGATTTAAGATTATTAGAAGAGCTATTAACATCAGAAGCTTGGAGAACAAGCCGGTCCGAATTTGAAGCGAGGCGATTTGGGCCAGTGGTGAGCGGTGTTGCCGTGAGCAAAACATTGAGAATGGGCGATCGCATCAAAACAAAGCAGATCGATGCTCGCCCCTCTGCGCTGCCACTACTGCCACTACTGGACCTTTCGTCAACCTTAAGGCCTTCTGATATGGGGGCTACCGAAGCTGGCTCAGAGAACTGTGCTTCAAATTGAGCCTCGGTCATTACCGACTCAAACAAGCCGCTTTGCTGTACCAAAGCATCTCTCATGCGCCGATAGGCGTCGAAAGAAACATGTTGAGTAGCGATAAAAGATTGAGACGTTTGCATTTGTTAGTAGCAACAGAAAAAACGAGCGGATCTATAAACAGATCGGAAAACGGTCGCAGCAGGAACCTGTCAGTGACATAGGCTTAAAAAGGAATATGACAAATCCCCTTTCAAAAGTAGGGGTTTGTATAAGCGATCGCCCGTTGAAGTAAGAAACGTTGAAGATCGCAATGAGCAAGTGACTTATGCTTAACAATAGTTAGTGTTAAAGAGAGTTAGCGTTGGCAAAAAACTGTAATAAAGCAGGCATTAGCTCAAGTCAAAACACCCAAATAACAAAGCGATGCGACGATAACACTTTCCACAAGTCAGTCAACAAAATTAAGCAGCATTGTAATGTTCAATTGGTTTCCCAAATCCTAACGTTCGTTTCTCTTTATTGACCGTTATCCCAATAGTTCTTTTAGATTTCCACTTTTCTTTATGCATCGTTTAGCAGCAACACCGGGCGGCTGGAACGCCCAATCAGAAGGCGTCGTTTTTATCGAGCAAACACCAGCTCCGATTGTCCTGCTGACAGCGGCTGACACAGATATTGCTGCACTGAACCAAGCAAGTCAGCTACTGCCAAATAACTTTAGCGATATTCGTAGCGTCAACTTACTTCAATTGCAGCAACAGCTGACGATAGATACTTATGCAGAAGAGATTTTGAGCTACGCACAGCTGATTATTTTGAGGGTACTGGGCGGCAGAGCCTACTGGACTTACGGGCTAGAAGTTGTCAAAGAAACGGTAGAACGCACTGGCGCGGCACTAATAGTGGTTCCAGGAGACGACAAACCGGACGTAGAGCTCATGAGTCACTCTACAGTGCCACTCACAGCGGTAAATCGCCTCTGGCAATATTTCACCGAGGGTGGCGTTCATAATCTATGTCATGGACTGATGTTTGCCAGTAATCAGGCATTATCAACCCAATATGCGGTATCTTCGCCTCAAATCATTCCCAAAGCAGGTATTTACACAGGTTTAGACTTATCACTAAAAGTAGCTATTTCATCTGACACAAACGTCCTATTAGACGAGTCAATAAAAGTATCTAAAACAACAAATTTAAGACCAAATAAAGAATCTTTATCAGTGTCTTTGCTCAACAACAATACAAACAGTGACATCGATAAAGATTACTCAACAATAAAGTCAGAAAGATCTCCTCTTAAAGGCGTAGAAAAGACAGATATTAAACAAAAAACAAAAAACTTAATATCACCCGATAAAAACACATCTCCCAGCCTTGGACGAGTTGGGATTCTTTTCTACCGAGCGCACTATCTAGCAGGTAATACCAAAGTTATTGATGCGATCGCCACTGCTCTCACCGCCAAAAATCTGACCCCTGTCCCCATCTACGTCTCTTCGCTCAAAGCACCAGACGTTCAGCAAACGCTCATCGATTACTGCTCATCGTGCAGATCCACCGCTGCCAGATCCACCGCTGATAGCTCAAATCAAACCAGTCGACCTGTCAAACTCATCATCAATACCACTAGCTTTGCCATCACTAGCTTGAGCCAAAGCACCCAAGAAAACTCCAAGAATCTGTGGCAAATCCTAGATATACCTGTCTTGCAGGTGATTTGTAGCGGCAGCCCTCGCGAGCAATGGCAACGTCATCCTCAAGGGCTTACCCCCAGAGATATTGCAATGAATGTGGCCCTGCCAGAAGTTGATGGCCGAATTATCACTAGGGCAGTGTCCTTTAAAGCAACGCAGACAACTGGCTCAGGTGCCAAAGATCTGCAAACAGACGTGGTGATGTACGAGCCAGAGAGCGATCGCATCGCATTTGTCGCTGACCTCGCCGCCCGTTGGCTTCAGCTCAGACACACTCCAGTGGCCTCGCGAAAAGTGGCTCTCATCATGGCCAACTATCCCAATCGAGATGGGCGCATGGCCAACGGTGTCGGTCTCGATACACCTGCGAGCTGCCTCAATATATTGCAGGCATTGAAACAACAGGGCTACACCGTCACCAATTTACCTAAAACGGGTGATGAACTCATGGCCCAGCTCGCCGCAGGCACCACCAACGATCCAGAAGGCTACGGCCTCAAACCCAGCGCTCAACAGCTACCTTTAACTAGCTATCAAGCGTTCTTTAAGACGCTCGATAAATCTGTACAGCAGGGTATCGAGCATCGATGGGGCCATCCCAATAACGAATGGCAAAGATTTGCGCCCGAAACACCTTTACACGATGAGAGGTCAGAGATTTCACTGCCTATCTCTGGCATTCAATTCGGCAACATTTTCGTCGGCATTCAGCCCAGCCGAGGCTACGACATCGACCCCAGCTTGAACTACCATGCACCTGATTTAGAGCCGACTCATGCCTATCTCGGCTTTTATCATTGGCTACGCGAAAGTTTTAAGGCGCAGGCTATGGTGCACGTCGGCAAGCACGGCAACTTGGAGTGGCTACCGGGTAAAGGCATTGCTCTTTCACAGTCGTGCTATCCCGAAGCGGCCTTTGGCCCCATGCCTCATTTTTATCCATTTATTGTCAACGACCCTGGCGAAGGTGCACAGGCAAAAAGGCGATCCGGGGCCGTTATCCTCGATCACCTCACCCCACCGATGACCCGAGCCGAACTCTACGGCCCTTTGCAGCAGCTCGAAACCCTCGTTGACGAATACTACGAAGCGCAAAATCTTGACCCCACTCGGCTCAAAATCATTGGACCGAAGATCGTTGCTTTGTTAGAAAGTGCAAATCTTCAGCAGGATCTGAATCTGACAGAATCTCAAACACCGTCTGAACTACAAGCTTGGCTGCCTCAGATCGACGGCTACCTATGCGAACTCAAAGAAGCGCAGATTCGTGATGGACTGCATATCTATGGACAGTGTCCAAACGGAGAGCAGCTGAGGGATTTGGTGGTGGCGATCGCACGTCATCCAAACCATCAACACATTGGGTTGAGCCGTGCGATCGCCCAATCTTGGAATCTAGAAATAGATCCCCTCACGGTAGACCTAGCCAAACCTTGCGAAGGCAACCATCCAAAGCTTCAGAATTGCCGTACATACGGTGATGTTGTCGAAAAAATTGAAAAATATGCGAATGAACTAATAGACGGGGTCATAAAGAAGGCACCGATTCAGCAGGATAGATCAGTACCGGTTCAGCGAAATACATCGAAGGCAGAGGGCGCAGCAGTGCTGACGCCCCTACAGTCCGTATTGCACTGGGTTACAACAAATCTACTGCCGAACCTTCATCAAACATCAGATGAAATCGCAAACCTTCTTCGGGGTCTAGATGGCAAATACATTCCTAGCGGTCCCTCTGGTGCACCCACTCGAAATCGGCCCGAAGTTCTCCCTACAGGACGCAACTTTTATTCAGTCGACATTCGCGCAATTCCTACAGAAAGCGCCTGGGACGTAGGCCGCAAAGCCGCTGAAATCCTCATCGAAAACTACACCCAAGAAGAAGGCGAATATCCTAAAACGCTTGGCCTATCGATGTGGGGCACCTCAGCCATGCGCACAGGCGGCGACGACATGGCCGAAGCCCTGGCACTCCTAGGCGTATGCCCGGTATGGGATGGCCCCAGCCGCCGAGTCACCGACTTCGAGATTTTGCCACTTTCCCTTCTCGGTCGCCCCCGAGTCGATGTCACTCTACGCATCTCTGGCTTTTTCCGCGACGCCTTCCCCAACCTGATCTCGCTATTTGATCAAGCTGTTACCGCCGTTGCCGCATTAGATGAACCTCCTGAACAGAATCCACTGGCTACGCAGGTTCAAAAGGACTTTACCTACTGGCAGCAGCAAGGGCTCGAGAAAGAGGAGAGTTTGGAGCGATCGCGCTACCGAATCTTCGGATCCAAACCCGGTGCATACGGCGCAGGTCTCCAAGGCCTGATCGAAGCCCAAAACTGGGAAAGCGACGCCGACCTAGCCCGCGCCTATATCAACTGGAGCAGCTATGCCTACACTGGCGGCAAAAGCGGCCAGCCGGACGGACACAGCGCACCAGAGTCTTTTTCCGGGCGGCTTGAAAACATGCAAATCGTCCTGCAAAACCAAGATAATCGCGAGCACGACTTGCTTGATTCTGACGATTACTATCAGTTTCAGGGTGGGCTAACGGCGGCGGTAAAGGCGAAGCGTGGGGAAGCGCCAAAGACTTACTTTGGAGATAATGCGGTACCGGAGAATCCGAAGGTGCGATCGCTCGCCTCAGAAATCGCCCGCGTCTACCGCTCCCGCGTCGTCAACCCCAAATGGATTAAAGGCGTGATGCGTCACGGCTACAAAGGCGCATTTGAGATGGCAGCAACCGTAGATTATCTGTTTGCCTACGATGCGACGACTCACTGTGTAGAAGATCATATGTACACTGGTGTCGCCGAAGCCTACGTCTTCAGCCCGGAAGTTCGCGCGTTTGTAGAAAAGTCGAATCCTTGGGCGCTGCGGGATATGGCAGAGCGGCTGCTGGAGGCGAAGCAGCGGGGGCTTTGGGAAGGGGTGAGTGAGGAGATGGTGGATAGGTTGAGGGCGATCGCGCACGAAGCCGAAGGCCAAATCGAAGCGGGACTATCTAATCTTTCGTAGGCTCGCAACGTGGCCTACCACACCAACAAATCATTAACGGTCACCGAGAGCGACGAAAAGACCTGAGATTCAATCTGCACAGTACCTACATACACCGTCTCTTGGTAGCTATCACCAACCAACGACAGTACCGTCACCTTTTCTCTGTGCGGGTCAATAATCCAATACTCAGGAATGCCTAATTCTGCATACTGCTCTCTTTTCCAGACATAGTCTCGTTTGAAATTAACGGTACTTTCGCTGCCAGGACTCACCACCTCTGCCACGAATAGAGGCGGCACCATATCGATTAAAACTGACTTCCGAGCAACCTCTAAATGCTCAGGCTGCATCACCATCAAATCTGGAATACGATTCACCCACTTATCACCGACAGGACGTACCTGCAATTCCTTGTTACCGTTACGAACTCTATCAGCGAGAATTCCGTCCTCAATCTGTGCAAGTTTCAGCAGTAGTCGGAGCGCTATCCGTAAGTTCATATCATCTTCTGAAGCCACCTCAATCAACTCTCCTGTGCTGAGCAAGCGATGGTTAATCTCAGTAGACAAACTCTCATCATCTAAATATTCCTGATAGCTTTTATAGCGAGTCAGCGCATAGGTCATTGCTCTAGCCGGATAAAGAAACGCAAGCACCTTTTATTCTATCGGGCTAAACTCGCCAGTTGCGACAGCAGAAGCCGTCGCACGAGGATCGACACGAGCCCAAAGCGCCAAATCACCAGCGTCTTGCACAGTTGATAAGTTCAGTACTCTTGCCGTGAGACCACGTTGCTCCAGCTGCTGTAAGTTCAATCTGTCGCTAAAATTACCCAGCAGCAAATTCACTAACCGCTCATCCGCCACCTCACCATTCACCGTCAGCGTTGGCGCTACCAACATCAGCCGAGCACCATCATCAATATTCAGACCGGTTTCGGCTTCAATCATCAGCCCGCCGCCTTCGACCAAGTCTTCTAGCTCTACACTGAGCTTGAACCGGTCGCCTTCCAAAAAATCTACCGTTGGGTTCGCAATTTTGTAGCGATCGCGTTCCCGAGCCTGCGCCGGATTCAGCGACCCAATATTAATATTCGCCAACCGCTCCTGCACAAAAGGCGACAACAAAAACGCATTCACATCCTCTTCGGTGAGCACCAGATGTACTGCGCCTTGAAAAGCTTCCTCTAGCACCACTTCACCATTGCGCAAGCTATTGAATTCCAAATCAACTGGATCGGTCTCTAGTTCAGCAACGGCCAATCGCAATCCTTCAATCGGCGAAATTCCACGCCCAGCAATGCGAATTTTATCGACTTTACCTTGCAAAAGCTGATAGGAAGGACCATTGTCGATGCGAATGTCCAAGCTCTCGGCCCCGGCTAGCTGCGAACGAATCGCATTTTCAGCGACCTGGTCCACCACGATGCCAACGGGTGAAATGAGCAGCAGCAAGCTAGAGAGAACAACGGTTACAACTTCCATATCAAGACGGCTCCAGTCCTATGCTTCCAAAGCGGCCGTCACCCAGCCTTTGAGAGTACTCACCACATCTTCTAGCGGCATGTCTGCTGCTTCGCCATCGGCTCTTTTCACAACCTCTACCTTGCCATTTTTGAGCGATCGCCCCGTCACTACCCGGAACGGAATCCCCACTAGCTCAGCATCTTTAAACTTCACCCCGGCCCGCTCCTTGCGATCATCCAGCAACGTTTCTACACCTGCCGCGTTCAGTTCGTCATACAGCTTTTCAGCAGCGGCCATTTGGTCGGCATCGCCAATATTAGGAACGACGACGATGGCATGGTAAGGCGCGATCGCAACCGGCCAAATAATCCCATTCTTGTCGTAAGACTGCTCCACTGCCGCCTGCGCTAGGCGAGACACCCCCACGCCATAGCAACCCATTTCCAAAGGCACATCCTTACCCCCTTCATTGGTGTAGGTCGCACCCAGTGCTTCCGAATATTTGTGACCCAGCTGGAAAATGTGACCAATTTCGATGCCGCGTGCGGTTTTGATGATTTGACTTGGGTCGTGGACAGCGCGATCGCCCGCCGCCGCAGTCCGCACATCTACCGTTAGCTTCGGCAGATCAAACTCTTCACCCCAATTCGCACCCACCACATGAAATCCTTTTTCATTCGAGCCAGTAGCAAAGTTCTTCAGATCCACCGCCGTCTCATCCACCATCCGCAAGAACTTTGGCTCCAAATTCTTCACATCACCGATGTAGTCATCCGACAAGTTAGGCGCAATGTATCCCAGCGGTAGAGGCTGCGTCGCCCACAGTCCTTGCACGACTTCATCCGGCACGACCAGCGCAATGACTGTCGATGCTTCATAATCGCTCGCCAAATTCGTCAGCGCGTTTTGGAGCTTCGTTTCGTTCACATCCTGGTCAGCGCGAATGCTGACAATCACCAGCACTCGGCGACCGTTGTCATACGTCACCTGATACAGCACGTCTTTCACCACCTGCGTCGGCGAGCAGTCCAGAAAGTCCACCATCTTCGCAATCGTCGCGGTATCAGGCGTCTCCTTCTTTTCGTAAGCATCAAACGGTGAAGGAACTGCATCGACAGGCAAAGAAACCGCCTTCTCTACATTGGCCGCGTACTTCCCGTCTTCGGTGTACAGCACTTCGTCTTCACCAGCCTCGGCCAGCACCATAAACTCAGTAGACCCAGATCCACCGATTGCACCCGAATCCGCATCCACCGCACGAAACTTCAGCCCGGTACGGCGCAAAATGTTGCTGTAGGCCTGATACATGTCGTCGTAGGTCTGCTTCAGGCTCTCGGTATCCGCGTGGAAAGAATAGCCGTCTTTCATAATGAACTCGCGGCCTCGCATTAAACCAAAGCGAGGGCGAATTTCGTCGCGAAACTTAGTTTGAATCTGGTACAGATGCAGCGGTAATTGCTTGTAAGAGCGAATCGTATCGCGGGCCACGGCTGTGATCACTTCTTCGTGCGTGGGGCCAAGGGCTAGCTCTTGCTTTCTGCGATCGCCCAGGGTAAACATAATCCCCTCAGCCTTGGTGTAAGTATCCCAGCGACCAGACTCCTGCCATAGCGCAGCTGGCTGCAACTGCGGCAACAAGCATTCTTGCGCACCCGTCGCATCCATCTCCTCGCGCACAATTGCCGACACCTTGTTGAGCACGCGCAGTAACAGCGGCAAATAAGCATACAGCCCACTCGAAATACGACGCATGTAGCCCGCTCGCAGCAGCAGCTTATGACTAGGAATCTCCGCTTCCGCCGGGTCTTCTCGCAGCGTGACAAAAAGCATCTGAGACAGTCGCATAAGCCTGGGCGTTCCTTTAAGTGTTTGGGCCAATCTCCAAACAAGTCTAGAGCATCAGACACGCGAAAATTAGGCCGCAAGCAAACCTTTCCACTTCACAGCAGAAAAATACACGGCCCAGTAGCAGCTTTTAGTACTCAGTACCTAGTATCCAGCTCCTTATCAGCATTGGCATCAAAAACAGCGCCGCAAGCACAACTCAGCTGACAGTATTAGACCAAGAATACGCTCATAATCAAGCCTATACATGGTTCTTCAGAGCCGCTAAATCCTACAAATCGTCGGCGCACCCATCACAAAAAAGGAACTTGCAATAGACTCAAAGCAAAGCGCACAAGCAGACTCACCCAGCAACAGCTAGCTACTGGTCACCCTAATAATCAAACCTATTCCCGTTAAATGTAGTCAGAGATAACAGACAAAATCGAGCGTTCGCAACATTCCGTTAAATTCGTATCGAATTGTTAAGCATTTTTAGACGGCATCGAACGCGATCGCCTCAGCACAGCGAAAACAAGCATCCGTTGGGCTTTGATAATTTCAACTCGTGCTTGTTCTAATGACCGTTTATGGATTTATATAGCTATAGGAACTTGCAATTAACCAACACCTACAGGGTCGTTTCTTTATCTAAGGCTATCGGCAGAGAGCCCTAAAGCAGACTTCGAGCAAAGCGACAGGGCGATTATTAGCTAGCGCTGGAAAAGTTCTGCTGGCAATTTTTCAAAAACATGTGGTTGCTAACGGCATTCTATTCGACAGCTGTCAGTGCGCCATTTTTATAATCAACTGTTCACAGTGCCTTTGCCGGATACAGCATTAGGCAATTTTTCAAAAAAACAAAATCAATTTATTAAAGACATTTAAATAGTGAGTAACTCAAGCCACACCATTCTTATCGCGGAAGATGATCCGCGCACCAGACTAGCCCTCACTAATAGCCTAAAATCTGCTGGCTATTACGTACTCACCGCGTCAGATGGACAGGAAGCCCTCGACACTTTTTTAGCCGCTGCTAAAACTATAGATCTCGTTGTTTTAGACGTACTGATGCCTAAACTAGACGGCTTTCAAGTCTGCCAGGCACTCAGGGAAATCTCAGAAGTGCCGATCATTATAGCCACCGTACTCGGTAGCTCTTCCGACCGAGTAACCGGCCTAGAAATGGGGGCCAACGACTACATCGTCAAACCATTCTCTACCAAAGAACTCATTGCCCGAATTCGCTCTATTTTGCGGCGTGCCCCAAGGCGATCACACAGAGAATCAACGCATCAGCACAGTGCTTCTCCAAATGATTCTCAAAGACACACACAGTCTGCACCATCGCTCATTGAACTTGGCCAGCTCAAGATCGACCCCAACGCCCGCAGAGCCTTCATTGGCAGTCACCACTTACGGCTCACCGAAATCGAGTTTCGGCTGCTAGAACTCCTCGCCAGTAAGCCCGGCCATATTTTCTCACGGGGCGATATTCTTCAGTCTTTGTGGGGTTACGATGCGAACAGTGCGGCGGATACCAAAACAGTTGATGTCCATATTTCCAGGCTACGTATCAAGCTAGATGACACCACCCACGATCCTACATTTATTGTCACCATTAGGGGCCGAGGGTACATGTTTTTGGTGCAGCGATAGGCTGTGTGACAGAAATCTGTCGTGATAGTGTCACTCTTCTGTAGCAATTGCCCCCACTACGGCCCCAGTTGCCCGAATATAGTCCCCCACCTTCAGCCAAATCATCAGCCCGCGCATGCCCGCAGAGACAGCAATGTGCTCATAAACTTCGGCCCACTCATCGACGAAAACGGGATAGGGCTTTTTACAGGCCAGCGCTGTAACACCGCCACGAATATAGCCGGTCAGCGGCTGCACCTGCTTCAGCGATACGGTTTCTATTTTGCGATCGCCACTCAGCCGAGCCAGCGCCTTCAGATCTAGCCGGTAGCTGCCAGGCAACACAGCCAGCGCGACGCCATGCCGATTACCTTCCACCACTAGCGTCTTAAAAACCTGATCAGCAGGCAATCCCAGCTTTTGGGCGGTCGAAGTCGCTAGCAAATTCTCTGGATCAACGTCGTAGGTCAAAAGCTCATATGCTACGCCCAATGTATCTAGGGCACGGACAGCATTGGTCTTCATGTCGCGACATCCTATCGTCGGCCTTTTGTAGCCGGGTATCTATGGATATTCTATTTCGCCGTGGGAATAGCGATCGCGTCCTTCATACTTCGCCTGATACAGCCCCTGATCCGCGCAGGCTACCAGCATATCGTGATGGGCATTAACTGTCGTTGTAATCGATGCGATGCCTAGGCTCAAAGTAATACAGTCACTCACATCCGACTGACTATGGGGAATAGATAGCGTTCTGATCTCTCGCTGAATCTCTTGGGCTACCTGCTCTACGCCCGCCGCATTCGTATTCGGCAGCACAATCGCAAACTCCTCGCCGCCATAGCGAGCCACCAAATCAGTATTACGCTTCACAGCCTTTTCAATTGCCTTTGCCACCTTACGCAGGCAAACGTCACCCGCCTGGTGCCCATAGGTATCGTTAAAGCTCTTAAAGTAATCGATATCGCACAATATCAGCGATAGCGCTGAACGGCCAGAGCCTACGTTCTCCCACTCCTGCGCCAAATACTCATCAAAAGAACGGCGGTTGGCTACCTGCGTTAGTCCGTCCATTCGAGCTAGGCGTTCTAGCTCCTCGTTAAATTCCTTGAGCGCGACTTCGGCATGCTTGCGCTTAGTAATATCGGTAGCGGTTCCAAATACTTGAGTCGGCTGTCCGTCTTCATCTCGCTGAAAAACGGTTTCACGGCACAGCAGCCAGCGCCAATTGCCTTGCCGATGACGAAAGCGATACTCATTTTCAACCACTTCACCATCATTAATGGCCGATAGCTTTTTGCGCTCAGTCGCCATCAGCGCCTTTTCATCGGCATGCACCAGCTGCTCTAGGTAGCGCGGCCCCATTTTTTGCACATCCGTTGGTGTGTAACCCAAAACGTTTTGAATCCAGCGGTTGATATAAAAATTACTGCCATCAGAAAAGCTGTCGACGTACAAGATGTTGGTACTGGCATCGATAATGCCTTGAATAAAGCGCTGACTCTCTTGCCAAGCCTGCTCTGCCTGCTCACGCTCAATCGTCTCTCGCTTGAGCTGACGGCGCTGATGGGTCAGTGTGGTCGACATCGACAGCCGCTGCTGAGCATCGACAGCCGTCGCAGTCAACAGCGAAATAGCCACTGCACTCGCCTGCTGCAAAGCCGTCCAGCGGTGCGGTTTTGCGAGCTCACACCAAAGTACGCCCGCTACTTTTCCCTCAGTCCTGACAGGTAATTCTAAAAAAGCACCAGAAAGCAGCAAGCCGGCTCGCACCAAGCTATCTGTTGGTAGCGGCTGAGAAGAAGATAGCAACTCTAGCGAACGATTAGTCTCAAGGCTTAGTCCATCTCGCTGACGTAGCGTTTCGAAGTAGTCAGCATAGTCAGCAGCGATAATTTGCCCACTGCTGGTGTGGGTCTTGAGCGCCAAATCATAGCTATCACACAGCTGAAGAGACTCATCCAAGTCGATATCTGTACAGTAAAGCCATAGGCTCACTCTATCAGCAGCCAAAATTTCAGCAGATACCTGAGTAATCACAGCAGCAGCTACCGCCAAATCACCATTGTGAAGCGAAGGGTGCTGACACACATACTGTAAGCGCTGTTGCTGCTCAGCTGTCGACAAAGGCTCTACAGCAGTCGACGGCGTCTGAGCCGTCAACGGAGAGTCGCTCGTTTCTGAGATAGGTTCTGATAGAGGCTTGGTTGGCAAAGCTGTTTGCCCGAGCGCCGTCGGGTTAGTAGAGGATGCATCCTGTGGCTGGTTAGGCCCAGATGGCGCAACAGATTGCTCTGAGAGAATTGACATTCTTTTTACTTAAAAGCAACCATGCCCAGTGCTAATTTCATACCGTTAGGATTCCCGTAGCACGGGGTAAACGTTCAACTTGGGGGAACTTGCGAGATGGGGATTTCGATTATGAAAGTGGTTTTCCCCTCTGCTGTTTGCGTGTATTCAAGCGCACCTTTGTGCAAATCTACAATGGTTTGATAGCTGATGGCCAATCCCATTCCGGTCCCTTTACCAACCGATTTGGTCGTGAAAAAGGGGTCGAACATTCGCTGAGCGATGTCTTCAGGAATAGGCGGACCGCTGTTGGTAATTTGAATGACAGCACGCTCGTCCTTTTTAAAGGTTTGCAGCACAATTTGGTGCGGGCGCTGTATGTACTCAATCTGAGGCTTAGTTTGAGGTTCATCTTGAAATTCACCTCGCTGTTCGTCGTGCTGTGTCGAAGCATCTGAGGGCGCATCGGCTTCGTCAATGCAATCGATAGCGTTGAGTAGAATATTCATAAACACCTGATTGAGCTGACTGGCGTAGCAATCAACACTAGGAATTTTCTCGTAGGCTTTAACTATCTTAATCGCTGGCCTAGAAATCGTAGCGTTGAGTCGGCTAGCAAGCAGCATCAGCGTATTTTCCAAACCTTCATGGATGTCTGTGGGCTTAAGGCCCGTTTCATCCAATCTAGAAAAGTTGCGTAGTGACAGCACAATGGTACGAATTCGTTCAACACCTGAGTTGAGTGAATCGAGCAGCTTGGGTAAATCGCTGGCAACATAGTCCAGCTCTAGTTCATCGGTGAGTGTTTGGATAGTGGAGTTGGGCGTAGGATAGTGCGCTTGGTACAGCCGAATCAGCTTGAGCATGTCTTGGGTATACCCGCCGATGTGTTCTAGGTTGCCGTAGATAAAGTTGGCGGGGTTGTTAATTTCGTGGGCGATACCGGCAACCAGCTGACCCAGGGAAGACATTTTTTCACTCTGAACGAGCTTCACTTGGGCATGTTTGAGCTTTTTGAGAGTAGCTTTGAGCTGCTTAGTTTGCGATCGCAGTCGATGTTCTGATTTTTGTAGATTAGCCTCGGCCTGTTTGCGCGCGGTAATATCGATAATCATCCCTGACCATAGCGTGTTGCCTTCTGCCATAGGCTGTGGTCTAGAAGCCATTTGCACCCATTTGCTGCGTCCACTGGGCGTAACAAAACGATGCTCTGAGTTCCAGGAAACCAAACTATCTGCAGACTGGCGCATTCCTAGCTCTAGGCTGAGACGGTCGTCGGCATTAATCAAACTAAATAGCTGCTGTGGATCTTGCTGAATGGTCTCGGCGCTCAGCTCATACACTTCTTCGCAGGCGGCGCTAATATAAGGGACGCTGTAATGCCCATCTGCGTGTAAACAGAACTGATAGAGCACAGCCGGAACATTAGCCGCAATACTCTTGAAGCGAATTTCGCTTTTGTGAAGAGCCTCGTGAGTTTGGGCGCGATCGCTCATCGCTAGCTGGAGCCGCGAAGTCGTATGTTTCAGCATCTGCGTTCGCGACTGTAGCTGAGCGCGCAGCTCTTCGTTAGAAAGCGTTGTTTGGCAGGTAATGTCGATGATGGTCGAAAGCGTACTCACACGTTGCCCTTTGTGCATAAAAGGCGTGTTGTACCAGCGACATCGCTTTTTCCCACCAATGCCTACATGCTCGCGCAGCACACCTGAGCGAGAACAATCCATCCAGTCTTCTATTTCCAGGTCAGCTATCTGCCGCTGCCGTAAGAGCTCATCAATGCGCTGACCCAAGGCCTCTTCTTCAAAGAAGCTAAACAGTGTCGCTGCCGCTGCATTCCAACCTACGATAACAAAGTCAGCGTCCCACTCAATCATTGCTAGCGGTGAGTTCTGAGACAGCAAAGAGAGTTTTTTCTGAGGGCTGAGCTGAGAAGAGGGCGAATCAGGCAGTGAGTCAGAGCTAGACACAGGTACGCACTTGACAGAGCAATAGGGCGATTATGGAGCTGGCTTTTCTCTTTTTCTGAACAAGAAAAGTCCGCTAAATCGACTTATTGCCATAGAATGCCTTTTAGATTGCATAAACTATCGCTGATGCAAATTTTTACGTCAGTCCTGCACCAAAACGCCGTATCAATCGAAAATATTACCGAAAAAATCGATAGTCTCTTTCAATGCGGTGATGAAGGCATCAATCTCGGCAGGCGTGTTGTAAAAGTAAAGGCTCGCTCTGGCAGTAGAGTCTACACCTAGAATTTTGTGCAGTGGCTGTGTGCAATGATGCCCGGAGCGAATAGCAACACCTGATTGGTCCAAAAAGGTGGATAGATCTTGGGCATGAACGCCTTCTACGGTGAAAGTTGCGATCGCAGCTCTCCCCTTGCCACTGGCGTCAGGCTTCGGTCCGTACAGCTTTACCTGCGGCACCGCGCTAATTTTTTCGTAAAGGTCGGCAGTCAAAAAATGCTCGTACTCAGCAATGCGATTCATCCCAACGGCGTTAAGATAGTCGACCGCCGCACCAAGAACAACAGCTTCTGCAATTGCAGGTGTTCCCGCTTCAAACTTATGAGGCAGCTCGGCGTAGGTAGCACTAGAAAGCGACACATCCTGAATCATTTCGCCACCGCCCAGGAAAGGCGGCATAGCCTGCAACACAGCTAGCTTGCCGTACAAGAAGCCTGCTCCAGTGGGCCCGCACATTTTATGGCCAGATGCCACTAGCCAGTCACAGCCCAGCGCCTGCACATCTACCGGCATATGAGGCACGCTTTGGCAGGCATCGATTAACACCCTGGCACCGTACTTTTTAGCGGTCGCCACGATTTCTTGTACCGGGTTAATACAGCCCAGCGTATTTGAAATGTGATTGACAGCAACTAGCTTAGTTTTATCAGTGACTAGCGCAGTAAATGCGTCCAAGTCGAAAGACTGATCTTCGCTCAGCGGCACATGCTTTAGCACCGCGCCTGTTCGCTGAGCAATCAGCTGCCAAGGCACCAAGTTGCTGTGATGCTCCATCACAGAAAGTACAATTTCATCGCCTTTGCCCAGCGCACTTAGTCCCCAAGCATAGGCCACCAGGTTAATAGCTTCGCTGGCATTGCGGGTAAACACAATCTCATCGCGCGAGGCGGCGTTCACAAAAGCAGCCACTTTATCACGAGCACCTTCGTAGGCTTCGGTTGCTCGTGCACTGAGCGTATGCACACCTCGATGCACGTTGGCATTGTCAGCCTGGTAATAGTGCACCATCGCATCTAGTACGGCCTGCGGCTTTTGAGAAGTCGCTGCGTTGTCTAAATAAATCAGCGGCTTGCCGTTGACTTGCTGAGCCAGAATCGGAAAATCGGCACGGACTTCGTCAGCCAACAGCGGACGTGTTTTGGGAGGAGGCGTTGCAATCATGAGGGGCGTAGGGGGAGAGCGCAGACAACAAAAGCATTCAACAAGAAAAACAGAAGTTGTTAAAAGGAGACAGTTCTAAAAAAGCTACTTAGCCCAGGCAGTTAGCCGCTCACTGAGAGCGTCACGCAAAGGCGCCAGCGAAATTTTCTCTACAATTTCCATCGCAAATCCGTATAGCAGCAGACGCTGGGCTTGCTCGGCATTGATGCCTCGGCTCTGCAAATAGAACACTTCGTCGGCCTGAAGCTGACTAACGGTAGCGCCATGGGCACATTTCACATCGTCGGCCACGATATCTAGCTCTGGCTTGGTATCGATTCGCGCTTTGCTGGAGAGCATCAGGTTGCGGTTGAGCTGAGAAGCATCTGTATGCTGAGCCGCTTGAGAGACAAACACCCGACCGTTGAAAACAGCGTGGGCTCTGTCATCGACAATATTTTTTTGAATTTGGGTTGCTGTGCCGTGCGGGTAAGTCATGGTCAGCAGGCTATGGGTGTCGGCTAGCTGACGATCGCCAAGAGCACTCAGGCCGTACATATGGGTGTCTGTCTGTGGTCCAGACTGAAACACCTCTAAGTGGTGGCGCGATAGCTTAGCACCTAGGTCAATCGCTGTGCACTTATACTGACTATTAGCAGCTTGGTCAACGGCAGTTTTAGCGATGTGAAAGGTCTGAGCGCTTTCGTCTTGAATACGAATGTGATTGACCTGCGCGCCTTCGGCTAGCCAAAGTTCGGTAACGCTGGTGTTACAGCGAGTTGCCTCAGGGGTCCCCACAAAAGATTCAACCAGCGTGAGGTTTGCATATCTCTCTGCGACAACAAGCGTACGCAAATGCGCGATGGCGCTCCCTTGCGATTCTCTATTGATGCATATAGGCTCTTTTACCACTTGGTCGGCGGCAACCCATACAACCATGACATCTGAGAAACCAGCGGTGTTTATTGCGGTAAAGATTTCATCAGCACCCTCAATTTTTGCCAGTTTCTGAGCAATAATTGGCTCCAACTTCTGCGCATACTCAGGCATGTCCATTAGTTCAGAGAGCGGTGCAACGATGGCCCCATCAAGCCAATTGATTGACGTTGCATCGGCTCCTTCAAAGAAACCGTTAACGCTATTCAGCTGATAGGCACTATCCACTAAAGTTGGCTGAACTGAGGTTGCTCGCTGGTGGGCACCGTCCTGAGAGGGTCTTTGGAATGGCTGCGTCAGCATATCCGATAGGTCGGTGAAGCGCCATTCTTCATCGCGGCCTGAGGGAAAAGTGCGATCGCTGACAGCTGCGATCGCCTCATCTCTCAATGCTTTTAGAGATGCTTTTAGAGGCGCTTTTCGCAGCGGCGACTCATCGGCAGCCGCTGAAGCCTGGGTTAGCAAATGCTTTAAGTAGGTAGCTCGATTAACCGCACTTGCAGAGACAGTGGTTGCACTTACTGATTTGGTCATAATACTAGGCGACTGCCTCCTGAGCGGTGAGCCAGTCGTAACCACGAGATTCTAGCTCTAGGGCCAACTCCTTTCCACCTGTCTTAATAATATGTCCACCGCACATCACATGCACAAAGTCAGGAACTACGTAGTTCAGCAGACGCTGATAGTGAGTAATCAGCACAGTTGCATTATCTGGTGTGCTCAGCTGATTCACACCACCAGAAACCGTTTTCAATGCATCAATATCGAGGCCCGAATCGGTCTCATCTAAAATTGACAGCGTGGGCTGTAGCAGTGCCATCTGCAGAATTTCGTTACGTTTTTTCTCTCCACCAGAGAAACCTTCGTTAACACTGCGATCCAAGAAACTGACGTCCATTTTGACAATATCAGCTCTCTCTTCTACCAAATCGTCAAAGTCAAAAACATCGATCTCTTCTTCGCCATTCGCCTTGCGATGAGAATTGAAAGCAACGCGCAAAAAGTCGCGGTTACTCACGCCTGGAATTTCGAGCGGATACTGAAAGGCTAAGAATACACCCGCATTTGCCCGCTCATGCGGCTCTAGGTCCAATAAATTTTGGCCCTGAAAAATAATCTCGCCAGCAGTGACCTCGTAATCGGGATGACCGGCTAATACCTTAGAGAAAGTACTTTTACCCGAACCGTTGAGTCCCATAATGGCGTGAATCTCGCCGGCCTTTACCTCAAAGTTGAGGCCTCTGAGAATTTCTGAGCCTTCAATGCTGGCATGAAGGTTACGAACAGAGAGAATAGTTTTAGCGTTTTCGTTGATCATTTTATAGAGTGTCAGCAGAAGCAAAGGAGAGGAACTTGTAGCTTGCTTGCCCTCTCCGTGAGGTGGGGACATTTGAGTAGCGGGGACGTGTTTTTGAAGATGAAATTTTCAGCCTCACCAATAACTACCCAACCGAATTTTCTAGCTTGAGACTGAGTAGCTTATCCGCTTCAGCAGCGAATTCCATGGGTAGCTCATTAAATACGTCACGGCAAAAGCCGCTGATAATCATTGAGACGGCGTCTTCAGGTGAGATACCCCGCTGAGCGAAGTAAAACAGCTGGTCTTCACCAATTTTGGAAGTGGAGGCCTCGTGTTCTACCTGTGCGGTGCTGTTTTGCACTTGAATGTAAGGGAAAGTGTTGGCGTTTGAAGTATCGCCTAGCAGCATCGAGTCACACTGAGAATAATTGCGCGCACCCTCTGCTTTAGGGTTTACCTGAACCAGTCCGCGATAGCTGTTCTTTGACTTACCAGCCGAGATTCCTTTAGAAATGATGGTGCTACGGGTGTTTTTCCCCACGTGTACCATCTTGGTACCCGTATCGGCCTGTTGATAGTTGTTGGTAAGCGCAACAGAATAGAACTCGCCGACTGAGTTATCGCCAACTAGAACGCAGCTAGGATATTTCCAGGTAATAGCCGAACCGGTTTCTACTTGGGTCCAAGAGATTTTTGAGTTCACACCTTTGCATAGCCCACGCTTAGTCACAAAGTTATAGATGCCACCCTTACCATTTTCGTCACCAGCAAACCAGTTTTGAACAGTGGAATATTTAATCTCAGCGTCGTCTAGTGCAACCAGTTCAACAATAGCCGCGTGCAGCTGATTGGTGTCGTACATAGGAGCCGTGCAGCCTTCCAGATACGTCACCGAGCTGCGTTCTTCTGCCACAATTAGGGTGCGCTCAAACTGCCCTGTATCGCCGTTGTTCATTCGAAAGTAGGTCGACAGATCCATCGGGCACTTGACGCCTTTGGGAATGTAGACAAAAGAACCATCGGAAAATACGGCTGAGTTCAGCGCAGCGAAGTAGTTATCACCGACTGGAATAACCGTTCCCAAATACTTTTTAACCAGCTCTGGATGATCTTTAATCGCCTCTGAAATAGAGCAGAAGATAACGCCGTGCTTAGCGAGGTCTTCTTTGAAAGTGGTCGCGATAGAAACACTGTCAAAAATGACATCAACTGCCACATTAGCCAAACGCTTTTGCTCATTGATAGAGATACCTAGCTTGTCGAAAGTTTCGAGCAAGGTGGGATCAACGTCATCGAGACTATCTAGCTTTTTCTCAGCCTGCTTGGGCGCTGAGTAGTAAACAATATCGTTGTAGTCGATAGGTGGGTATTTTACGTTTGGCCAGTTTGGCTCTTCCATCGTCAGCCAACGGCGGTATGCCTTCAGGCGAAAGTCGAGCATAAACTCAGGCTCGTTTTTCTTGGCAGAAATCGCCCGAACGACGTCTTCGCTCAAGCCACGGGGCAAACTATCAGACTCAATATCTGTAACGAAGCCATACTTATAAGGTTGGCTAACGACGGACTGAACACTAGAACTCATGGGAGTTAAGATACCTAAACTAGGCAAGGAGATAAGGGATAGCAGTTGAGAATGGGCACGAGGCTATGACTTGACAGCACCTGTCTCTTCGCGAATTTCCTCAAAGGAAATTTCTCTTTCGGTGCCTGAAAAAGGATTGTCTTCAGTCAGAAAAAGCATGCAATGGCATTCCTGACGCTCCTGCATAGGAACGCAGGGGCAGTTCCAGTAGGTTGCTTTTACTTCGGCCTCTTTGTCTTCGTAGTGGCGGCAAGGACATAGCGGCGCGCCCAAGTCGTCTTTGTGCTTGGCGAGGCCTTCGAGCACAACCGCAGTGACGCCCAAGTCCTGGCAAAAGTATGTGCCTGTGCGTTTGGCATAGCTCTGCGCAAAGTTCCGCATAATTTCGAGACTTTTATCGGAGCCTTGAAGAGGGTTGTTTGTGCTCATGATTGCTGATGTCCTGTGAGGTACGACGAGGGCGCTTTTTGCAATTCGACTTATAATCGAGTCAATTAAAGCAACACGTGTGTTGTTTAACTATGTTAAATAAGGTTACTGTAATTGCAGGAGTTTAGCAACAAAGGTGTTTCTAAAGTATTGTGAACGAGGTTCTAGACTTGCGACATCGTTTGCTGTAAAGCGATTAAGAGTAAACTTGTGCGACAAAAAGAAACGTCCGAATCAACTGCTCAATCAATGGCAAAGACAGGCAATCAGGCCACGTCGATGAAAGAAGATATTCTGCGCTTTTTGCTGAAGCGGGGGACAGCGACTGCCGGCGCGATCGCACATCATCTCGATGTCACGCCCCAAGGCATTCGCCGTCACCTCAAAAATCTGGAGTCGAGCGAGCTGATTGAGCACCAGACCAGCCAAGAAGGCATTGGTCGGCCCAACCACGTATACAAGCTCAGTCGTAAAGGGCGTGAGCATTTCCCTGACCAGTACGACCAATTTGCCCTATCGCTGCTAAATACTGTGGCCGACACCCTGGGCCCTGAGCATGTGGGCAAGCTACTGAAGCATCAGTGGCAAAATAAGGCAAAAGAATATCGGAAAAAGCTAGGCGATGCACCGCTTAAAGATCGCATGGAAACTTTGGTAGAGCTGCGACAGGCGGAGGGCTATATGGCTGAGTGCTATCCGGCAGAGGAGGTCAATGATGCGCAGAGCGTAGAGCAAGCTGCCTTTGTGATTACGGAGTACAACTGTGCGATCGCCCACATTGCGGAATCCTACCCCACCGTTTGCGGTCATGAGCTGGCAATGTTTGCGATCGCGCTTCCGGACTGCTCTGTAGAGCGCACCCACTGGCTCGTGAATGGCGAACACCAGTGCGGCTATCTTGTAAAAGCCAAAGACAAAAGCACTTAAACCATCGCAGCGCTCTCAGTTAAATCTTCCTTATTTGAATCTTCCTTAATTTGCATCTATGTCTCTACAGTTCCTCACCGAAGAAGAATCTGCTGCCGTTGATGCGGCCCTGCTTACCACGCCCGAAAAGTTTTTGACCCGCCTTACACTCTCTACTGGCAAATTGTTGGTGTACATCGCTAAAGACGTGGGCACCACCGTAGAAGCTTTAAGCAACGAACAGATCATTGCCTGGTTTGAGGCTGACTCCAAGCGTAAGCAAACGGAAGGTATAGAGGCCTCTGTATTGAAGTGGGACGCAAAAAACCTTGCTGACCTGCCGACAGAATAAAAAAATCCCTCTACAATGCATGAGTTTTCAGCAGGTGATTATCAAGAATTAGCTGGAGCCAGTTTGCTGATTGGTCTGCTATCTCCTTGTAATTACAGAGCAGTGCATAATATAGACATGACTATCGAGACAACTTGTTAGGTCAACGCTACTATTGGGAAAACCATAGGTGAGCTAGAAAGTTTTCCTCGAAAGATCTTCTCTATAATTTTTCGGTGTTTTGAAGCGTCTCCAAGACGGCTAATACTATGAAACAGACACTTCTCCGCAATACAATCCTCTCTCGAAAAGCGTTGATGTTTGCCGCTGCCCTTGGCATAGCCGTGCTGCCTACAAAGGCAATGGCACATCAGGTGCAGACAAACTACTTCATCAACAACCGGGCCGACGATGGCCTCGAGCTACGCACAACCTTTAGCAATGGCGAGCCACTCAAAGGCGCAAAGGTCACCGTGTATGCACCAGACCAGCCATTACGCGCGCGCGTCACTGGCATTACCGACAGCCAGGGCCGATTCACCTTCGATCCTGATGAGTCAATCAGCGGTGACTGGGAAGTCAATATTAAGCGTGCTGGTCACCAGGATATTTTGACGGTGCCCGTCACCGAAGAAGGCATTGACCTCGACCTGATGGCTAGCAATGGTATTGAGCAGGGTGGTAGTGACATTCACTATGCTGGTTCTCCATGGGCGGCTGTGGGTAGCGTTGTGGTTGCGATCGCGGCCGTTGGCTTAGCGAAGGTTGGCGGGAAGAAGTCAGCCGAATAGAGCCGTTAGACAATAGATGGCTGTTGAGCCCTTGATTTGATGTAGCGTCAAATCAAGGGCTTTGCTATTTGTAGCGGTGTAACGCCCGTGCAAGCTTAATGTCTGTATGATGTGGAACGTGGTTGAGCCCTAGTTGAGCACCAAAGTAATGAGTCGCTATCCGAAATTCGAGACGACAAAATTTGGATTCATTTTGACGGGATCGAGGACAGCATCACGGAAGAATTAGTTGAGGCGGGGATTCCTCAGGACAAAATTGTGTTGTCTTTTCATTCTCCGCGCGTTCGTCAACATACGGGCTATGCGATCGCCTAACCCTACTACCGCTTAATCTCATCCCGCAAATCTGCCAAATCCGTATAGGAATCGGCCAAATCGATCAAACTATCGCTCGTCATTGACTGTAGACTCACCACCTCAATGAAGGTGCCACGCTGGCTAAGCACTTCTAGCGCGTAGGCGAGGTTGCCATCGCCACCGAGCAGGGTGATATTTGGGCAATATTCCGAAATGCGCATCATGTCGACGGCCATTTCTACATGCATGTTTGCCTTGCGCGAGCCGTCGGGCAGATGGGTGAGTTCCTTACTTACTACCCGGTGACCATGACGGTTCAGCCATAGCAAAAAACCACGCTGCTTTTCGTTTTGCGGGTCTACGCCTGTGTAGAAGTAGGCGCGCAGCAAGCGGCGACCTCTAACCAAAGAGGATAGCAAGCGGCGATAGTCGACTTCTATATTGAGATGGGAGGCGGCGTAAAACAGATTGGAGCCGTCAATGAAGATGGCAATGCGATCGCTACTTTGATTCACAGACTGATTGGGTTGGAACAGGCTAGAGGGAGAAGCAACATTTTTGGAGGGTTTAGAAACAAATCTCGGCGAATCAAAACTATCTACCGCTTCTTTCCTAGGATTGGTAGACGCCTGAGACAGCACTGGGGAGAGAGCATCGCTCTCAGAAAGTGACAGTGGCTCAGCAGGAACCGTGGCCTGTCGCCTTGAAACCGTTCGCGCGCTTGGCTTAGCTATTGACTTAGCCTTAGCTTTCTTGACCGAGCCCTTACTGATTAATTTTTTGTTTTTTTCTTCAACAGGAGAACCCTGCGTAGACGTTGAGCCTTCGGCATACCCTTCTATCTCACCAGCGGTAGTCGCTATATTTGTGTCAGCGGTTGTACTGTCATCTGCGGTAGTACTTTGCAACCGAGCGGCAGAACTACTGGCTTTTTCGTTAGCTTTTTTCATAGCAGACTTTGGCGTTTCACAGTACTTGGCCGACTTAGCGTCAGAAGGTTTCAATGGCCCCATAGATAGAATAAATCTGGATATATCAAAATGTTGCGAACTTTAACATCTTAAGGGGTACACACCCCGCATTTATAAATGTTTGCGAATGATTTAATGAATGAGCCAAGCGAACCAAATCCCAGCACATGAGACGATTTACAGAACTATTTCGAGCCATAGATGCAACGACATCGACCAATGAAAAAGTTAAGGCGTTGCAACAGTACTTCCATGATGAGGTACCCGAAAATGCGGTGTGGGCACTGCATTTACTCATGGGGAAAACGCGTAAGCGGCTAATTACCTCGCGGGTACTGCGTGAAATTTTTCTGCAGATCTCAGAAATTCCTGAGTGGCTATTTGAGGAAAGCGCTTCCCATGTGGGAGATACGGCAGAAACTATCGCACTGCTGCTACGCGATACGCCGATAGAAGCAACAGGTGCTTCGCAGGCTGGTAGCGACACGCCGCTACACGAGTGGCTAGAAACCATTATCCCTCAAGTAAAAAATTTAGGCAAAACAGACGAAGCGCAGCTGCAAAAGCTTGTGGTGGACTGGTGGGCTAATCTATCTGACGATGAAATTTTTGTGCTAAATAAGGTTTTGACCGGCGCATTTCGCGTGGGGGCGAGCACTAAGCTCGTGATTAAAGGGCTGACCGCTGAGTACGGCATTACCGAAGCGGTGCTGGCCCATCGGCTAATGGGCAATATTGAAACAACCGGTGAGTTTTACAAATCACTCATAGACCCAGATGAAGCAGATGCAAGCCCTAGTCGGCCTTATCCCTTCTTTTTAGCGGCACCGATTGATGTGGAGAAGTTTGCCATTGAGGAGATGACCGGTGAAAACTTGGCAAGATGGCAGGCTGAGTGGAAATGGGATGGCATTCGCGCCCAGCTGATTTATCGGGCAGGTCAGCTATTTACCTGGTCACGCGGAGAGGATTTGATCACGCATCAGTTTCCTGAGTTTGAGGCGGCGCTAGGGGTGATGCCGGAGGGCACAGTGCTCGATGGCGAAATTGTGTGCTGGGACGGCGAGAAACCGCTGGACTTTAATTTTTTGCAGAAGCGGCTGGGCCGAAAAAAGGTCGGGAAAAAGCTAATGGCGGAGTATCCGGTGCATTTTATTGCTTACGATTTGCTAGAGAAAGCGGGTGTCGACATTCGAGAGCAGCCTTTGCAAACTCGGCGAGCCGCATTAATAGACGTAATTGACACGCATCCAAACGAGTTCATGAGCTATGCCAAACCTTTACCGTTTGATTCATTTGACGAGGTAGAAGCGTGGCGATCACGCTCCCGAGAGTATGGAGCAGAAGGCCTCATGCTAAAAGCCAAAGACAGCCCTTACCTAGTAGGTCGTAAGCGAGGCTACTGGTGGAAACACAAGGTGGACCCGATGACGCTAGATGCGGTGATGATTTACGCGCAGGCAGGTAGCGGCAAACGGGCGAACCTGTTTACAGACTACACATTCGCTCTGTGGACAAGCCAGGGAACAAGCCAGGGGACAGGCAAAGGAGAGGGTAAGACGCTTGTGCCTTTTACCAAGGCATATTCGGGATTGGATAATGCCGAGATTGAAAAGCTAGATCGATGGATTCGTCGCCATACCCGCGAAAAGTTTGGACCGGTGCGCTCGGTAGAGCCTACTCACGTGTTTGAAATTGGATTTGAAGGAATTGCCGAGTCAAAACGGCATAAGTCGGGGATTGCCGTGAGGTTTCCAAGAATTCTGCGCTGGCGGACGGATAAGCCGGTGGAGGAGGCAGATACGCTGGAGAGTGCGATCGCGCTGCTGGAAGGTAGGAGAGGGGAGGCAGGGAAGAAAGGGTGAGGGGGTGAATGCCTTTAGATTACCGAATTGTAATCTCACCGCGCTCTTTTAGCTGGCTCGATCTCTGTGGCGTGGTTAGCTGGCAGACCCAGTCTCCTGTTTTACCCGTGAGGAAAGGGATCTCTGAGCCATCGCTGGCTAAGATGCGGGTGCGATCGCGACAGTTATACAGTTCTAGCGGTTGCTTCACCCCATCAACGCTGACAACCGTACGATACTCCCAATAGCTCCTAGCGCTACGGCGAATGCTGCTGATGCAAACCTCATGCCCGGTAAAGGTTCGGCAGGAGTCTGCCTGGGCTGGCGTAGAAGCAACGTTGACTAGCCACACAGCAAACGGTAGCGCTAGCAGCACAATAACGACTGCCCACCACACAGATAAAAACTTATCGACAATCAGAGACTTCAGAAAAAGCATTTAATAGGATGTAAACCTATGTAAATTCTACCGTCTTGTGCGAACTGACAAGTCGATTATGAAACATCCATGCCATTTGGTTCGTGCCACACAGTTCATGTCATCGATATTGAAAACACAAACATTGACTGCGCTCGTTTGTATGACGTTGACAGTTGGATGTCAGTCTGTGATCTCAAAGGTGGAACGTTCGGCGAGTGAACGACCGAATCGTTCAAAGCGACCGACAGTAAACCAGGCAACCCAAAGAATCAGTCTGACGATTTCGGCAGCAGCAAGCCTGCAAAATGCGCTGGGTGAAGTGGAATCCCTGTTTGAGCAGCGTTACCCAAATATCGATATTTTTTACAACTGGGGCGGGTCCGGTACGCTGCAAAGGCAGATTGAACAGGGTGCACCCGCAGATATTTTTTTTTCGGCAAGCGCTATGCAGATGGATGTGCTAGCCCAGCAAGGAAAGATTAAAACGCATTCGAGCAAAGTTATCCTCACTAATCAGCTGGTACTCATCGCACCCGAAAACAGTCCGCTCACAGGATTTGCGGACCTAGAAAAGCTGAAACGATCGCAGCAGATAGCCGTAGGAGAGTTTCGTAGCGTTCCTGCCGGGCAATACGCGCAAAATACGCTAGATCACTTTCAATTGCTTCCCCAGCTATCTTCTCAGCTGGTCTTTTTTAGCAATGTACGCGGTGTTTTGGCCGCTGTGGAAAGTGGCCATGCCGAAGCAGGATTGGTCTACCTTACAGACGCTGCGCTTGCCAATCGGGTCAAGGTGGTGGCGATCGCACCTCAAAACTCACACGCCCCAATCCATTACCCCGTCGCGATTTTGCAGCATAGCGAGCACCCGCAAGCGGCGCAGCAATATATTGACTTCCTGAGCGATCCCGCTGTGCTTGAGACCTTCAATCGTTATGGATTTAGCACGCCGTAATTAACACCGCAATCAGTACACCGCAATTTTTTAGGGCTCCCTGCTGCTTATGCCCCTCCTGATTTCGCTGAAAGTTGCTGCGATCGCCACCCTCATCACCGTCAGCGTGGCCATTCCCGTCGCCTACGGCATGGCCAAATATAAGGGACGCGGACAAAGCCTAATCGACAGCTTACTGCTGCTGCCGCTCGTCCTTCCACCTACAGTCATTGGGTTTGCACTGCTCTGGCTACTGGGCGATCGCAGTCCCCTTTCCCCACTACTAGATACCTTTCAAATCAATATCGTATTCACCTGGTGGGCAGCTGTCCTCACGGCAGTGATTGTCTCCTTCCCGCTGATGTATCGCAGTAGCCGCGCCGCTTTCGAGCAAATCGACACGTCGCTGCTAGCCGTCGCTCGAACGCTAGGCGCAACCGAATGGCGAATCTTTCGCCGCGTCGCAATTCCCCTCGCTGGCCCTGGCATCATGGCTGGCGTGCTGCTGAGCTTTGCTCGGGCCCTCGGCGAATTTGGGGCCACGCTGATGCTGGCTGGCAACATTCCAGGAAAAACGCAAACCCTGCCGATGGCAGTGTACTTCGCGGTGGAGAGGGGGGATTTGGGCATGGCGACTAAGTGGTCTTTGGTGATAGGAGCGATCGCGCTTGTCGTCGTTGTTTTTGCAAATAGGCTCAGCCAACTGCCGCACAAGAAACACACAGCAACTCTTTCGCAATCTATCTATTCAAAGCAGATCGCACCATCGCAAGTAACCACAAAATCACCTCTATCGCTCAGCGTTGATATCACCAAACAGCTACCGAACTTTACGCTACGCATTCAATTTCAAACAACGGACGTTTTAATCGGGATTCTGGGCGCTTCCGGCGCAGGCAAAAGCTTGCTGCTACGGTGCTTAGCAGGTGTAGAAACGCCTGATTCAGGCCGGATCGCCCTAGGTCATCACATCCTTTACGACAGCGAACAAGCTATCAACTTGCCGAGCAGTGAACGCCAAATCGCTCTGCTATTTCAAAACTATGCGCTCTTCCCCCATCTCACAGTTAGCGAGAATGTCGCCTTTGGAATTCACAAGCTCAACAAACACGAGCAGTCAGAACGTATCTGGAGCGAACTCGCGGCGGTGCAGATGGAACCGTTTGCCCATTACTATCCGCATCAACTCTCGGGCGGGCAGCAGCAGCGAGTGGCTTTAGCCAGGGCACTAGCAAGTCGACCAGAGTTGCTGTTGCTAGATGAACCGTTTTCGGCCTTAGACACCCATTTGCGATCGCACCTCGCCCAGCAGATCTTCGACCGAATTGACCAATATCGCGGTACCGCTTTGCTCGTAACGCACAGTTTTCCAGAAGTCTACCGAGCGAAGCAGATGGTGGTATTGGACCAAGGGCAAGTCGTGAGGCAGTCGGCACCACGGGATATTTTTGAGCGGCCTGGGAGAAGAGCGATCGCACAGCTCACCGGACCTATCAACCAGTCGCCCATGCAGATTTCAGGCGATCGCATCTACTCAACCCACTGGAAAATGCCGCTGCAACTACCACCAAACAATCTGATTAAACAGCAAAACAGCCTGCACGATACAGACAACCTTTCAGTAGGCATTCGACCTCATCACGTATCTTTTGTAACAGAAAGTATGTATAACAGCTCTCCACACGTCCCCGAAAGAGCTGTTAAGATATCTTCCTCTAGTTTCGATAACATCGAATCGACACCCCTTCCTGAAACAAATCAGGCTCCTGGCTGGCTAGCCAACGTGAGTCAGCTGCCGCGCTCCGTCGTCCTCAGCATCAAGCTTCACAGCGCCGCTCGGCATACTCACGACTACCACCTGCAAGCCATCGTCCCCCTACAACACTGGCAACAGCTAAGAACGCATCCGCTCCCTTGGACGGTACATCTGCCTCCTGAACACCTTATTGTGCTCCGGCCATGACGACCCAAACGCTTCCAACACAGACGATTCCTACCCTAGACCTGCAAGACTTTACCAGCGGAAAAAATACAGACGCGTTTGTCGAAGCCTTGGGGCAGGCGCTGGAAGAATTTGGCTTTTTCACCCTGGTTAACCACGGCGTAGAGCAAAGAATTATTAACGCCGCCTATGGCGCTGCCGAAGCTTTTTTTGCGCTGCCTGACAATACCAAAAACCAATACGAAATCGCTGAGCTTCACGGGCAGCGAGGGTTTACCTGCTTTGGTACCGAGCATGCCAAAGACAGCCAAGCACCTGATCTTAAAGAATTTTGGCACTGGGGCCGCGAACAGCCCACCGCCCACCCAGTCAGCTATCCCAACAACATCTGGCCCAGAGAAGTCCCCCAGTTTCGCCCGGTGATGACGACCCTATTTCAGCAGCTAGAAACCTGCGCAGCTGAACTCATGCAGGCCTGCGCCCAGTACCTAAACCAGCCCAAAAACTTTTTCGCCCCGCAGGTCAGCGAAGGTCAAACCATCCTACGGATCATCCACTATCCCCCCATTCCAGAAGACATCACACCCAACAGCCAACGGGCAGCCCCCCACGAAGACATCAACCTGATCACACTGCTATGTGAAGCGACCTCACCAGGACTAGAACTCCTCACTCGCAACGGCCAATGGCTCCCCGTACAAACCCTCCCCGGCCAAATCATCGTCGACACAGGCGACATGCTTCAGGCCCTGAGTAATGGCCTCCTCAAAAGCACCACTCATCGCGTTGTGAATCCCAATAGCAGCCGCGATCGCCGCTTTTCCATGCCCTTCTTCGTCCACCCCCGGCCAGAATTTGACCTCACGCCGCTGCCCAACTGCATAGAACGCACAGGCGGCCATCAGCAATATCCAGAGCAGACCGCTGGAAAGTACCTTCAGCAGCGTCTTCAGGAAATCGGACTGAAATCGAGCTGAGTTAGAAAGCAAACATCAAAATTTCAGGGATAATTGAAACACTGTTGCTGTAAATCGCCAACCCACTCATGGACTTCTCTCTAGCCATCCCAACCTTCGTTATCACATTGCGAGAAGGGGTAGAAGCCGCACTAGTCGTCGGAATTGTACTGGCTTGCTTGAGTAAGGCGAATCGCAGCGAGCTCAACAAATGGGTGTACGCAGGGGTAGCCGCTGGCATCGTAGGCAGCATTCTCATCGGGTTATTTCTAGGGCTCACACTAAGCCGAGTCCAGTACGCAATGCCCGCACTCCAAGGACTCATCAAACCTTTCCTTGGTGTGCTATTCGGCAGCGTTGCCATTGTCATGCTCAGCTGGATGCTGATTTGGATGACCCAGCAGGCAAAGAGCATGAAAAGCAACGTAGAAGGCTCACTAAAAGATGCCCTAGCTGACTCCGAAAGCTCGAATATCAGCATTTTTAGCCTGGTGTGCATTGCGGTGCTACGCGAGGGCTTTGAGACCGTACTGTTTTTGTTTAGCAACTTACAGCAAAGCGTAGAAGGAATTTTAGGCGCGGTAGCGGGCCTCACTGGCGCAGTCGGCATCGGCATAGCCCTCTTTAGGTTCGGCATCCGCATCAACCTCAAACGCTTCTTTCAGGTAATGGGCGTTTTCTTACTCCTCATCGTCGCGGGTCTCGTCGTCTCCGTCTTCAAAAACTTGGACGCTGCCTTCACCGCCATCAGCATGATGAAACCCGAGCTAGATCTGTGCATCAGCACTCAATCTTGTATCCTAGGCCCACAGCTCTGGGACACCAGCGCCATCCTGCCCGACAAGCAGTTCCCCGGCATCTTACTCAAAACCATGCTCGGCTACCGGGATCACATCTATCTGCTACAACTGTTTGCCTACGCTGCTTTCTTGATTGGAGTAGGCGGTCGCTACTTCCGCAGCTTGAATTTTAAAGTCAAGAAAGCTGCTAGCACAGAAACGGCCGAACCACAGCTTTAGCCATCGGCTGAATGAGCCTAAAGTAGAGCAATTTCTTAAGTCGTTGAAACCAAAAACAGTTTCACCTTATGAAAAAGAAAGATTGGTTCTTTACAAGATATAGCAAAGCGCGGATGCATATCTCAAAGAGAGGCTGCGCCAACGTGCTTTGCTATGCACTTTGCTAGGCGGTATGTATGACTTACAGCCGATAACTATACCTAATGCAAAGTGCCGGACGCTATAGATGAAACTTTAACGAGGCTCTGTGGCCGGGCCATCGTCCCGATGCGATTGCTCCAGCAGGCGCTCGAAGCGTTCTTTGCTCCAGCGGTCAGTGGCGTAGGAGATAGCGCTGATTTCTTCAAGGCGAATGAGCCAGACGGTGCGCTGATAGGGTTCATCGGGCAATTCTTCGTCTTCAAAGCCTTCGGCGACGTCGACATCGACAACTTCTACATATTCGGCATCAAGAAAGATAGGGATGCCAACAAGGCGGGTGCCGGGCATGCGAAACCAAACTTCACTACCCGCGTGAAGGGCTTCTTCTAATCGGTGATACAGTCGGCTGGAAGTTGAAGAAGGGGAAGCAGCCGATCTTGTAGGGCTGGACTGCTCCTGACGGGCGGTATTCTTCATCATGCCTTCTGTCATAACGTTCCTCCTAAGTACATTCTGCTGTGCCTTGACCCTAAGAGATATCCTAAAGGGTGTGATAAATCAATGAGTCAACGCACAACTTCACTACGCTCTTGGTATGCTCTGTGGTCTCCAGCTAGCAGCTTAGCGCTTTCCTTACATTAAAAACGGGTAGCTCACTGTAGAAAACCGTACATATACAGCTGACGTCTTTGTAAATGATGTTACCGAAACAAGCGATCACTTCGCCAAACTTGCATTTCATGAAACATCATTTAGACAAAGCTCGTTCAGCTAGATCTCATTCAACATAGCAAATCACTGATTCACTGTGAATTTTTAGTGTGGGCTTTTAAGATATTGGTTGAAGAGATGCTCTGTTTTTGGCTAACGCATCTACTTTGAAGGACGAACTCGCATGAGTGGTTGACCAAACTCAATAGGCTCGGCGTTTTCTACCAGGATGTCGACGATTTCACCGGAGACTTCTGCTTCTAGCTCGTTCATGAGCTTCATCGCTTCGATAATGCAGACCGTTTGGCCAGACTGGATGCGATCGCCCACTTCCACAAACGCCGATTCGTCTGGCGCAGGCGACCGATAAAACGTACCGACCATCGGTGACGTAATTTCGACCAGCGAAGGATCTACGACTGGGGCAGCCATAGGGGCGGGCTCAGCAGCTGGCGCGGGAATAACGGCTGGCACCACTGGCGCACCACCAGCAACTGGCGCAGCTGGCATCATTTGAGGAGCGGGCGCAGAACTTACAACCACATCCGGCTGAAGCGCAGACGGCTTACGCAGCGTCAGGTCAAACTCAGCGGTTTTGAGGGTTAGCTCAGCGATGTCAGTCTGATTGAGGGCAGCGACTAACTCGCGGAGTTCGTTGAAATTCACCGATTAAAACTCCAGTTTTTTAAAGATGCAAGGAAAAGATGCAGAAAATTAAAGATGCAAACAATAGGAACAAAAAAGCGACTCGCAGAAGAAAATTACGTTTCGCGGCCAAGGTAGGTATCGTTACGCGTGTCGATTTTGATCATTTCACCTTGAGAAATAAACAGTGGCACCATTACCTGCGCTCCTGTTTCTACGGTGGCAGGCTTTGTACCACCGGTGGCTGTATCACCCTTAACGCCAGGATCAGTTTGGGTGACTTCTAGCGTGACCGAGTTGGGCAGCTCTACTTCCAACACCTTCTCATCCCAAGTCAGAACGGTGACTTCCATTTCTTCCTTGAGATACTTTACCGAAGCCCCAATTTGCTCTTCGCGCAGACGGCTTTCCTCATAGGTTTCCATATCCATAAAGACGTACTCATCGCCGTCTCTATAGGTATATTGCTTATTTCTTTTTTCCAAAATCGCTTGGGGAAGCATCTCACCGGCTCTGAACGTACGCTCCAGGTTGCTGCCGGTTTCAGCATTTTTGAGCTTGGTTCTTACAAAAGCAGAGCCCTTGCCAGGTTTGACATGCAAAAACTCTACAACGCGCCATACAGAGCCATCTATCTCGATGCTGGTACCGGTGCGAAAATCGTTGCTTGAAATCATGGTGATAGCTGAGGAGTGCTGAGGCAATCGGCCATTATTGTACAGCCCAAAGGTAACTTGACCTATGGCTTCGGATGGCCTCGGATGGGCAGATGTATGGCAAGATCAAGACTATGCTCCTTTAAAACGCTAAACTGCCTCCCTATGATTTTGCGAAAGCCTACCTGTATTAGCCATAAGAGTGATACGAAGAGCGGGCCTGCCTGGCTGATGACCCCGATCAAAAGTTTTATTAAAACGGCTTGTTTGACCCTTTTGCTCTCGGCGACGTGCCTGTTTGCGATCGCATCTCCGGCTCAAGCGGGCCTGCCCCCTGGCAACGCAGTCACCGATGGCGCTGCCCTGCTCCGCTACTCACTCCCGATTGACAGTCCAGAAATTCGCAAAGTGCAAGGTGAATTGGAAGGGATTTCGGAGTGGCTACGCAGTAAGCGCTGGGGACCCATAAAAAAGAACATCACCAAGGTAGAACGGCAGCTAGATCGTAAGCGAGATGCGATTTTGGCAGCAGTTCCTGAGGAGAGGCAAGCGCAGGCAGGCGAGCTTATAGATGGTATTCAAGCCGGGCTAGAGCCCATTCGAGCAGCGGCCGACGCCGAAGACAAAGAGGCCGTTTGGATAGAACGCAAGAAGCTACTTGATCAGGTCGGTCGGGTAGAAGAACTCATGGTAGATGGGTTCCCCTTTGAAGTGCCAGCAGAATACGACAGCCTACCTCAGCTAAAAGGCCGAGCCACCGTTGAGTTTGAGACGAGTAAAGGAAACGTGACAGTTGTAGCCGATGGCTATAGCGCACCGGTGACAGCGGGCAACTTTATCGACCTAGTCGACAAAAAGTTTTACGACGGGATGCCGTTTATTCGCGCTGAAGACTTTTATGTGCTGCAAACGGGTGATCCTGAAGGACCAGAAGAAGGCTACATCGACCCAAAAACTAAGGAATACAGAGCTATTCCGATGGAGATTTTGGTCAAAGATGACGACGAACCAATCTATGGCTTCACGCTCGAAGAAATTGGCCAATATATGGATGAGCCGATTTTGCCCTTTAACTCCTACGGCAGTTTGGCACTCGCTCGCCCCGGTGACGACAACAACGGTGGGTCTTCTCAGTTTTTCTTTTTCCTATTTGAGGCGGAACTAACACCCGCTGGGCGCAACATGCTAGATGGCCGATATGCGGTGTTTGGCTACACGGTGGATGGCAAAGAAGTACTGCGATCGCTCACCCAGGAGGACAAGATCATCTCGGCAAAGGTTGTCGACGGGCTAAACAATTTAGTCTCTCCAAAGGCATAGATATTAGGTCGAAGCCCTACAACAGGCGCAAAAAACGATCATAATCACAGACATACGCTGTCAGAAACGCTTAATATTGCTGTACCTTTAGTGAAATTGGTACGGTTGAGACCTTTACAAGCTTTCAACCGCACCGATAACTTCTCTTTTCACTAGATCTCTTGAGATACCGAAACCATTCGCTCCGAGACTTCCTAGCTAGCAGCATTTTGTAACGAACTGTTCTAAGGCGAATCTAGTAAACGCTTCAGAGCATATAGCTGATACAAGTACGAAATAATCGAAGCTGCTAACTAAAGAAATGCTCTCAATTGAGGAAAAAAACCTTCACTTCTATATCGAATTGCTCGTACACACCTGTACATATGGGTAGTTTTGTATAGAACTCTCTAACTACAAAATAAAAATAATACCTGTAGTATGTTTTTTCTGAAGTCTTTTTCTGTTGAGGGGCAACGCATTCCCTTAACAGGAGAGCGGAACGCCTTCGGCGTACAACTGTAATATGCACATCTGTCAGCAGCATCCTGACAGATGTGAGCTCCATATCTATATAAGGTTGGCAGATACCAACCCACAATCATGGAAAAGGTAAACCATCTAATCCTTCCGGCAGATCTCAGTCGTCCCTCCAACACAATCGCTGACTTGGGTGAGCTTGCGCTCATCGAAAAGCTCAAGCCCTTTTGTGCGGCAGGCGCGATCGGTGACGATGCTGCAATCATGAAGGCACAGCCACAGCACAAGCTAGTAGTCACCACAGATATGCTGACGGAAAATGTGCACTTCAGCGGACGGACCACACCACCCTACACAGTTGGATGGAGAGCCGTTGCTGCAAACCTAGCAGACATTGCCGCTATGGGCGCGATGCCTATAGGGATCACAGTAGGCCTAGGTCTACCTGGCCATACGCCTTTGAACTGGGTCGAAGAGCTGTACCGTGGGATGGCAGACTGCCTGAACATTCATGGAGGCGCTATCGTTGGCGGTGACCTATGCCGAGCAATGCAGCGAACGGTGTCGATTACAGCACTAGGCGAAGTCCTGCCGCACCAAGTCATCCGTCGTGATAGCGCCTCGCCAGGGATGACGGTCGTTGTGACTGGGCCCCATGGCGCTTCGCGGGCCGGACTGGCCTTGCTCCTAGAAGAGCTAGAGCTAAAGGAGCAACAGCCCAGCGGCACACTCAGCTATGCCAAAGCGTGGATCAAAGCCCACCAGATGCCGGTTCCTCGATTTGACGCACTCAAAGACTTGCGCCGCGTCATTCAAAAAGACAAGGGAGCGATTTATCCCACCATCACTGGGATGGACAGCAGCGACGGGCTGGCTAACGCCCTCTTGCAAATTAGCAACAGCAGCCGAGTTGGGATGAATATTGTGCGTTCAGCCATTCCGTTACCGGCTGGGCTCAGCGCAGCCGTCGGTCCCGAAACCGCGCTCAAATGGGCACTCCATGGCGGAGAAGATTTTGAACTTGTGCTTTGCCTACCTGCCAAAATCGCTGAAGCCTTTACAAAAACGAGGTTTGCGACAGCCATTGGCACAACTACAGATACTGGCATCGTTAAGTTGCTCTCTGCCGAAGGCAGTAGTAGTAGCACAACCATTACCCACGAAAGCTATCAGCATTTTTAGAATGCTGATAGCCATCTTTTTGAAGGTTCGTTCTCTTTCGCGCAGTCTCTTTCGCGCAGTCGCCTTCATAGTGCTCTTTCATGAGGTTTCTTTCGTATGAGCTCTTTTACGTAGAGCAAAAATGCACTACACTTACAAGGTTATTGCACTTTAATTAAGACACTACGCTCATGGCGGCTCCCAAGAAGAAAACCTCCAAATCCAAGCGGAACAGTCGCAGAGCTACCTGGAATCGCAAAGCCGCTATTCAAGCACAGCGCGCGCTTTCTCTCGGTAAATCTGTACTGACCAATCAATCCAATAGTTTTGAATATCCTTCTGATGACGACGAAGATGATGACGAGTAGGAACGTAGCGTGCTACGCCCCCACGGGATATACGCTACCTGTCAGTGCCATCAAGCACTTACGGTAGCGCCTCCAAAAAGCAGAGCCTCTTGTGCTCTGCTTTTTTGCTCAATATCCATTGTTTATTTGGTCAGAGAATGTATTTATCAAATCTTCCGGCTGGCCGGATAGCAGGGACTTGTTTGCTAACACTGCTAGCCGCTACGCAGGTTGGCAACACGCCTGCAAAAGCGGAGTTACCTACTAGCGGTAGCCTGACAGTACAAATCAGCGGATTAAAAAATGCAGAAGGGCAGGTATGTTTTAGCCTGTACGACAGTAGCGCGGGATTTCCTAACGACGCAGAAGCGATAGTCGCGCAGCAATGTATTGCGGCTGATTCAGAAATCGTTCAGACACAGGCAGAAAACCCGACAGATGGAACGGCAGCAACAGAAGCGTTGCTATCTGTTACGTTTTCTGAGCTGAGCATGGGAACCTATGCTGTTTCGGTGCTGCACGACGAAAACGAAGATGAGCAAATCAACCGAGGAACGTTTGGCATACCCACGGAAGGGTTTGGCTTTTCTCGTAACCCAGTGGTTCAGACCAGCGCACCAGAGTTCTACGAAACGGCGGTCTTCGTCTTTGGGAGCACGACAACTGAGATCGAGATGGTTTACTTTTAAGAGAGGAACCGCAATAAAACTTAAATGACCTTTAGACACAGCACCATTCGTCGAATAAAATTTACGTTGACACAGGAGCACTGCCGAGTCAAAGCTATACGCGTCGCACTCTGTGTAGGCACACTGCTATTCACCATCAATCACGGTAGCGCAGTGATGAATGGCGAAATGAGTACAGTGCGCTGGGTATCGGGACTGCTGACCTACGCGGTGCCTTTTATGGTGAGCATTCATGGGCAGAGCAGTCGGCGAGCGCCAATGTAACACTCGCAGGCCTGTAGCATCCGCAAGCCACAGACCTCACAAGTTCCTCAAACTTTTCACCTATCTTTAAGACATCGATGGGGAGAAGAGAATATCGTTTTAATCAGGAACAGGTGCTAAGCAAAGCGATGATTTTGCTTAGTAGCGGGAGGCTATCTTTTATGAATCTTCAGCAGCTATTACGTCGGTACAATCAGGGCAATCGCGACTTTTCGGACGACTCGTTTCGAGCGACCTCTTTGCCCAGGACATTTTTGAGTGGTGCAGATTTCAGCCGCTGCGACTTTACAGGGGCAGACTTAAGCTACACAAATCTCAGTCGGGCCACCTTAACAGCGGCAATACTGACAGGTGCAGAACTTACTAGTAGTGACTTGAGTGGCTGTAATTTGAAGGGGGCGCATTTGATTGGCGCCAACCTAAAAGACGCCAGCCTAGTCGGTGCTAGCTTAGCTGGTGCTGATTTACGCTCTGCAAATCTTGAATATGCTGATCTGAGTGGGGCAAACCTAAAGGGTACTTTATTGAAAGGCGCAAACTTACAAGGCGCGCGGCTTGTGGGTGCTTGTGTGGAGACCTATCAGCTGTCCGAAGCTATTTGTGGGGATATCACCTGCAAAATCGCATAAGCTAGCCGGATCGGTTGCGATCGCAATCATTCAAATCTCTAATTCTTCAAGATCAAACGTACTTAAGTTCATTTGTATTATGTAGGATAGGATTCTTGCCATGCTACCTTACGCCGAAGTATTCGCAAGACTCGCACACAGCAGTCGCACGAATACGGTGAAGCCCTGTCGAGGTGGGGCAAGATTAGTGGTGAATGATCCCTCAGCAGCTAAAGCTTCAGAATTTTTTGAGCTACCGAGAGGTGGTTCTAGATTTTGATGGGCTGCATGTAGCCTGCGTGTGTGGAGCCAACGGAGCCGGCAAGTCTTCTTTGCTAGAGGCGATCGCCTGGTGCGTGTGGGGCCAAAGCCGGGTAACCGCTGAAGATGACATTGTCCGTCAGGGTGCGAAAGAAGCGCAGGTTAGTTTTAGCTTTATTCATGATGGGCAATGCTATCGCATTATTCGCACTCGTCGTCGTAATCAGACCAGTGCCCTAGAGTTTCAGATTCAAACAAATAAGGTGCGCGCAAATGTGGACTCCGCTAAAGGGGCCGCAAAAAAGCCCACAGCAACAGAACAACAGTTCAAAAGCCTGACTCAAAAGGGAGTACGGGCGACACAGCAGTACATCATTCAACAGATAAAAATTGACTACGACACCTTTGTAAATTCTGCCTACCTACGGCAAGGGCGAGCCGACGAATTTATGCTGAAGCGTCCTAGTGAACGCAAGCAGGTGCTGGCAGACTTACTGAAACTAGGACATTACGACCAGCTAGCAGAACAGGCCAAAGAACAAGCTCGCGATTACAAAGCGCAAATTCAACCGTTGGAAGCTCTGCTAACTCAGCTGGCCCAGCAAATTCAATCGCGCGAAGGCATTCAGCAGCAGCACGAGCAGCTACAGACCGCAGTAAAAGGAAAAGAAACAGACCAATGGCGGTATCGGAAAAGGCTGAAGGCGCTAGGGAAGAAACAGCAGCAAAGACAAACTCTACAACAAAAACTAGCACTAACTCAACAACAGCATCAGCACCAAAAAACAACATGGCACTCAAACAAAGCAGCTTTAGAAGAATCGCAGCAACAGCTTCAAAAAGTAGAAAGCATCCTAGAACAGACCGCAGAGATTCAGCAGCGCTATCAGGCGCTAGAGACGCTGACAGTACAAGAAGAAGAACAGTCTGAGAAGTTTCAGACTTATCAACAAGCGCAGGCGCGAAGGATAGAGCTACAGCAGCAGCACCAACAACAGTACCAGGAAGCGCAAATTCAATTAGCTCAATACAGTGCGCAGCTCACGCAGCTGGCCGAACAGGAGCAGGAGGTCGTTAAAACTCTGGCCAAAAAAGATAAGGTTATAGAGAATTTGGCAGCCTTGAAACAGGCTAAAAAGCAGCTGCGATCGCTCGACAAAATAGAAGCTGAAAGTGCACCCCTACGACAACGATTCCTGGAAATAAAAGGCCAGATAGAACAGGCACACACTCGGCTGACGACAAAGATAGAAGCACTAGACACGCAACAGGCGCGGATCACAACGCAGCAGCAGTCTACTCAACTGCTGGAGAAAGCGGATGAAGTATCTCACCGAATTGCGCACTTGGAACAACGCCGCGAGTACCAGGAAGCGGTGCGGCAAAAGGGAATTGAGCGCCGCAGCTTTATGGAGCGTTTGCAGGCTAACCAGCTGAACCATGAAGTGGAGCTAGCCCAGCTAGACCAAACCCTACGGCTGCTAGAAGACCCGGATGAGGCACACTGCCCGCTATGTGAACAGACACTGGGAAAGACAACGTGGCAAGCGTTGCGCGATCGCACTGCTGATGAACGCAACGAAGTCCAAAATCAAATTTGGGCCATTCGCGAACAGTTGGCCGTCTCAGAAAGCGAAATTCAGGTTTTGCGGCAGGAGTACCGAGTGCTTGAAGATGAGCTGGCTAAGTACGCCCACATATTAGAAGAGCGCGGACAGCTAAAGGCAAAGCTGGCTTCTGCGGACAGTCTACAAAATCAGCTGCGAACTATGGATGAAGAACGGGCCCAACTGGAGCGCTGCTTGGCCGAACATGACTATGCGGAAAATTTGCAGGATGAGCTGAAGGGGATTGAGACGCAGCTGGCGGCGATGGAATATGACGATCGGGACCATGCTTTGGTGCGATCGCAAGTAGAACGCCTGCGCTGGAGCGAAATCAAGCATACAGAGATCAAGCAGGCCGAAAGACGCTTGGACCAAATTCGTGAGCATCGTCCGCAAATAGAGGCCAACATTCAAATAGCGCAGGCTGCGATTGATGAAGCGAAGGAAAGCTCAGAAGCACAGGAGCTTCAGCAAATAGAACAACAGATTGAAGCGATTGGCTACAGCCTGGAGAAGCACAATCAGCTGCGCGATCAGCTAAGAGAAACCCGCATGTGGCAAGGGCGCTATCAGGAACTGCAACAGGCACAGTTACAAAAAATAGCCCTCGCTGAAAAAGTAGAACAGTTGGAAAAACTATGTGAGACTCAAGCAGTTGAGATAGAAACCGTTACGCAGCGAGTAGAGCAGCTGCAAACGCAGTTTAAGAAAAAGCATAGTTTCCCGAATGATGCACAAGCTGAAATGGAGAAAGTAGAGACGGCACTAGCGCAGTGCTTAGAGGGGCGCGACCAGGAACTCTCTCGCCTCGGCAGATTGCAACAACAGCTTTCGCAATTGGAAACGGTAGAAATTCAGCGGGAAAAGCAACAGACTCATCTAGAAGATATTAAGCACAAGTATCAGGTCTATCGCTCACTAGCAGAAGCCTTTGGCCGAAACGGCATTCAAGCGCTAATGATTGAGAACTTATTGCCGCAGCTAGAGGCAATGACGAATCAGATTCTAGGAAGATTGAGTAATCATCAGCTGCATGTGCAGTTTGTAACGCAGCGAGTAGGACGAAACAAGACACGCAATAAGAAAAAGCTGATTGATACGCTGGATATTTTGATTGCGGATGTAAGGGGAACACGGCCCTATGAGACGTATTCGGGCGGGGAGGCGTTCAGGGTGAATTTTGCGATTCGGTTAGCGATCGCGCGTCTACTCGCAATGCGATCTGGCACGGCGTTGCAGATGTTGATTGTAGATGAAGGGTTTGGGACGCAAGATCGGGAGGGGTGCGATCGGTTGATTGCGGCAATTGAAGCGATCGCGCCCGACTTCGCCTGCATCCTCACCATCACACACATGCCCCACTTCCGCGAAGCCTTCCAGACTCGCATTGATGTCTTCAAAGATGAAGGGGGTTCTCACATTAAACTCTCAAGTTAAATATGGCTAATATCGAAACTACTTCAGCTACCTGAATATCCAGTAACCGCGAAAGGCGTGGTCTTATTGATACGAACACTTAATCTTGTCCTTGGAAAATGCTCGCGAATTTTGAACGTGCCTTAAACCTGGGTGTTCAGCACTGGTTAAGTTGAGGTGTTCAGAAAGTAACTTCGCAGAAAGACTGAGTTTCTGGGTGACGGGTTTGCATTGTTGCTATCAACCTTACAAAGGCAGCTAACTCCAGTCTTCTATGGACAAATGACTGATTTGGCCAAAGTCGCGGCGATTGCGAGTCAATATCACTGATTGATTAACTATGCCGATTGCAGCAATTTTCAAATCCATAGTGCCTAACCGTGGATAAAGCTCTCTAAAGCTTTGAAACTCTTGAGCAGCGTCAGCATCAAAATCCAAAATGGGAATGGTGCAGTAATTCAGGAGCTGTCTTTTGAGCTTTTTGTAAGCGCTCACTTACTGCTTCATCGTCTGAGCTTTCGCGGCGTAGCTCAGCCAACCTCTCATCTGTTCTTCATAGCTCACGATACTAGAGACTATTTGATCTTTATCAACAGCCGACAATCTACGCAGCAGATTTTGAGCCGTAGAACCACCTCTGTCTAAAATACTTAGGTGATCCGTATCAAGAATATACATCTACGGTTCCGAGAACTCAGTAGAGTTTGGACGTGTTGATTGACGATAGTCTTGTCCTAGCTGCATAGCTTCATCATATATAGGATCATCGGCGAAAGTACCTGCTATTGTCTCCCACCAGGGCTTATTGACGGGGTTTGGCTCGATCTTGTCTTTGAGTCGGGCGACTTCGGCTTCTAAAAAGGCGACGCGCTGTTCTATTTGTTCTTGCATAGACAACCTTTTTACTTAGGGAATATGAGCGTTACCTTATTGTAAGGCTCGTATTGTTGAATGGTTACAAACCTGTGCTGTAGTCACACAGCCTTCGCTGGACGTAGATACAACAGTCCCGAAATCCAAGTGAGGGCAACTGCGACCCAGAAAAGAACAACACCGATGAAAGGCCAGGGTGCTGATAGCGGTGCGAGGAGAATTGCGATCGCAACAATCTGCACAACCGTCTTCACCTTGCCCCACATTCCCGCGCCGGGCACGGCCCCTTTCTGAAACGCTGGATTCACCCGCCAGCCAGAAATCGTTAGCTCGCGCGCCAAAATCAAAAACACGCCCCAGGCGGGGACTAAACCCATGCCTACTAACGCCATCAGCGGTGCCATCACCAGCAGCTTATCCACCAGTGGATCGAGAAACTTGCCCAGCTCAGTAACTTGATTGAGCTTGCGAGCTAGGTAACCATCGAGCCAATCTGTCCCAGCGAAGAGCACAAAAGCGACGACGCTAATCCATCGATGCGCATCAGTCGGGTTGAGCAGTGCAATCAGCACAATCGGGACACCTAGTAAGCGAGAGAAGGTGATCCAGGTAGGCAAGTTCATCGTGGGCATAGGCTTTTTTAGGGGCTTTTCTGATTAGGAGTGCTCGGGATGATGCTTGTGGCTGTGGTGTTCACCAGAGCCATAGGAAATTTCGGGCTCTACGTAGCTTGGCGGCTCTACGTGAATGGTGACTCGGCTCGGGCCAAATTCCTCGGCGATGCGCTGCTCGATTTGTTCGGTAATGTTGTGCGCGCTAATGACGTCGGGCGGCACCACGATGAGGTGCATGTCGATGAAGACCTGACGGCCTAGGAGGCCGCGAGAGGCAATGTTGTGGCAGTTCAGCACGCCAGGGACTTGCATCACGACTGCGTGAATGGCTTCGGGTGCGATCGCCATTTCATCCACCAGCCAGGGCAAATTGGCGCTCAGTACCACCCACCCACTACGCACCACCAAAATCGCGACTGGAAACGCCAGCACCACATCTAGCCACCCTGCGCCAAACCACACGCCAATCAGGCCACCGAGCACTGTAATCGTGATCCAAATGTCACTCATGGTGTGCTCTGCGTCAGCAATCAAAATATTGCTGCCCAGCCGATGCCCTACACGCCGCTCGTAAAAGGCCACAAAAATATTTACGCCCAGCACAGCGAGCATAATCCACAGCGACGCGGACCCCATTTTCACCGGTTCGCCGCCGACCAGGATGCGCTCGCCTGCCCCTTTCAAAATCTCAAAACAGGCAATCCCTAAAAATGCCGCAATTCCCAACGCGCCGACGGCCTCAAACTTTTGATGACCGTAAGGATGATCGCGATCTGGCTCCGGAGACGCCAACTGATTCGTCACCAAACCGAGAAAATTGTTGGCGCTGTCTGTCACGCTGTGCAGAGCATCGGCCATCAGGCTCAGTGAGCCTGTCCACCAGCTCACAACAACTTTCAGCACCACTACCAGCACGTTTAGCACGAGCGTTAGCAGAAGCACTCGTCGCACTTCCGCGCGATAGGTCGCAAACCCTTCAGGAGAAGAATGACTATGCGAGTGTGGATCTTGCGCTTGCGGGTGAGGTGGCACGTCCATTCTCGTCATCTGTTACCCCCTGTGAAACCTAGCCATGTGCTTCAGCTAGCCTATCGCGAACTTGGAGAAATTAACGTCACGCGTAATGGTTCTATGGATCCACAGCTGAGCTAGCTAATTAACAGAAGAGGTAGAGACATTCGCCTCCGAAGGTGCTTGAGCATTCGCCTCTGAAATGGCTTGATTTACCTGGGTAAATACCTCGCGGCAGTGATTCTGCTGACGGAGGGGCAGCTCTTCATTTTTCACGACGAGGTCAATCTTTGCACCGCCCGTTTCTATCGTCGGTGGATTCAGCAATAGCTCTACGGTGGTAAGCTGTGCAAACGAAACCTGGCCCGGTTTTTCCTTGGCGACAATATAGACAGGATCTTGATATACCAAATCGAGGCCACACCCTTCTAAGGCACTAACCAAGCCTTGATGGACCTCTTCTTTGGGTGCGCCAGTCATGAAGAAATTGGTGTAGCGTGCCATAGGTAAAACGCAGGAGGTAATAGCTAAATGATATCTGGAGAATCGAAGGGCAACGGCTACACTTGCCGTGCCAGATCTTGTAACGAAGATAGTTGATAGGATACCGCTGTTTCCTAGAATAAGAAATAGTATCCGCATAAAGCACGGTATAAACTTTTGGCCAGCAGGCCGCAAAACCTCGGAGAACACGCACGCTATGCAGGGAAAACTGATTGTTTTTGAGGGTGGCGAAGGCTGTGGAAAGACGACTCAAATTCAGCAATTACACCGTTGGTTGATGGGGCAGGAATCACTCAAGCAGCTGCAAACTCAAAAGCATATTGCTGGCATAAAGCTCACGCGTGAACCAGGCGGCACCGAGATTGGCAAGAAGATTCGACAGCTATTGCTAGCTCAGCAAACGCCAGGAGACGCACCGCTTCTGAGTAAAACAGAGCTACTGCTGTACGCGGCGGACCGGGCACAGCACGTAGAAGAAACGCTGCGACCTTGGCTAGCGCAAGGGTACTGGGTATTGTGCGATCGCTACACCGACTCCACCGTTGCCTACCAGGGCTATGGCCGCCAGCTAGATCTTACCCTCATCAACACGCTCAACCAAATTGCTACAGGGGGTCTAAAAAGTGACCTCACCTTATGGCTCAACGCTCCGCCAGCAGTCGGCCTAACGAGAGCCGCCAAAAGAGGGCAAGCAGATCGCATAGAGCAGGCCAGCAAAGATTTTCACCATCGAGTCAATGCGGGCTTCACCGTTCTAGCGAGCAATCATCCTTCCCCTCATGACTTTTCTAGCAGCGGACCTACCGCCGAAATCGACGCTAACCAGCCGATAGAAGTCGTCGCTGCATGCATTCAGCAGACCATTCAAAATCGGATTGCTCAGTGGTACCCAGAGGTAAAAGGTCAGCCATGACACCAGGCCCCTTCGCCAACCTCATTGGCCAACCCCAAGCCGTCGCTCTCCTGCAGCGCGTCATCGACTTACAGCGCGTCGCACCGGGCTATTTATTCGTTGGCCCAGATGGCACCGGAAAATCCTTGGCGGCAAATGGCTTTGCGCGTCTGTTACTACAAACGGAGCCAGACCCAATCGAAAAGCAGACAGTCGTTTTAGCGCGCAGAATTCAAGAACGCAATCATCCAGACTTGCTTTGGGTAGAGCCTACTTACTTACATCAAGGGCAGTTGCTGACCCCAAGCCAAGCCGCTGAAGCCGGGATCAAGCGCAAAAGCCCACCGCGCATTCGCCTGCCACAGATTCGAGAAATTGCTCGGTTCCTGAGTCGCCCAGCGCTAGAATCTCCCCGAGCAGTGGTGGTGGTAGAACAAGCAGAACGAATGGCCGAAGGGGCTGCTAACGCGCTGCTAAAAACGTTGGAAGAACCCGGCAGAGCAACCCTGATTCTGATGGCACCCGATCAGCAGGCGCTATTGCCAACCCTGATTTCACGCTGCCAGGCGATTCCTTTTCGGCGGCTCAGCAGTGAGCATATGGCGGAGGTGCTCAGCCAGACCGGTCACAGTGAGATTTTGCGATCGGCGGAGGTGATGGCCATTGCACAGGGTTCACCAGGGCGAGCGATTGCTAGCTGGGGGCAGCTTCAGGGCTTACCGCCCGAACTGCTATCACAGATAGAAACGCCACCGACCAACCTCAGAGCCGCACTCGAAGCAGCTCGCGCTATTAATCAAAGCCTAGATACAGAGGCCCAGCTTTGGCTGCTAGATTACCTACAGCATCGCTATTGGCAGCAGGGACTCAGCCGAGAAACTGAACTCGCGGCATTGGAAAAAGCACGCACCTATTTACTGAGCTATGTGCAGCCTCGGCTGGTGTGGGAAGTGACCTTAACCGCATTAGCTCAGCCTGCGAATCAGCCACCGAAGTCAGCAGCGATCGCCTAGTCCTTATTTCAACGGTCCAAATAGAATCACGCTCAACTCTCAAAACGTACAAAAAACCTTAAACCTTTGCAGCTCCCTCGCTTTTCTCAGAATCCATTCGCTATCTCCGAACGTTTTATTCCGGCAACCACGTCGCACACAGATACCCCCACAAAGACATGGTGGTTTGTTTGCAAGGGCTCGAACCTGGTGACGCTCACCGAAACCGCTACGCTCCCGCAGGCTATGTCGGCAGACGCACTGGGGATAGCGATCGCACGATCACAATTTCTGGGCTATTTGGCAGGCCAGCCCTGCATAGCAGCAGAACTAAGCGATGCAGACGCGCTGCCTGAAGAGTTCACTTTGGAGAACTTGCGATCGCTCTATGGCAAACTCCCGGAAGATTTGTTTGCGATCGCAGCCCGCGCCGTCCAACTCATAGAGTGGGACCGCACTCATCAGTTTTGTGGCCACTGCGCTACGCCCACCATCCAGCTCCCCACCGAACGTGCTAAGCGCTGCCCCAACTGTCAGCTGCGACAGTATCCAAAGCTTTCGCCTGCGGTAATTATGCTGATTTATCGCGGTAGCGACATTCTGCTGGCCAGAGCGCCCCGCTTTAGACAGGGTATGTACAGCGTGCTTGCAGGCTTCGTGGAGCCCGGAGAATCGCTAGAAGAAACCGTAGCCCGCGAGGTAAGGGAAGAAGTCGGCGTAGAAATCAAAAACATTCGCTACTTTGGCTCACAGCCGTGGCCCTTTCCCAAATCGCTGATGATCGGGTTTATCGCTGAGTACGCCAGCGGCACCATCACACCCGAACCCACAGAAATTGAGACTGCGGACTGGTTCTCAATAGATAATTTGCCACCTGTGCCAGGAAAGCTCAGCATCGCCCGCAAACTGATTGATTGGTTTGTCGCTCAGCATCTGTAGCTGCCGCGTCTGTAATACCGCGCCTCCAACCATCGCTACGATCAAACCTGCCCCTTTTAGCATAGACGTTCGTCATCAGTATAAACACTGGGCAAGCGTTGATAAAAGCATGAAATTGTGGTGTGCATTTACGTATTTCCCATCGTCTTATCTAAGTAATTCAGCACAATTTCGTAAACATCTGGTGAAGTTTGGCCGGCTGATCCAGACCTGTCAGTGGAATCAATGATTATGGTGATGTATCAGATTGAAGTGACGATGGCGCGAGTCGATATTCGGTTTGCCGGTCGAGGTTGGCGATCGTCACCACAGCTTCAAGCTGGTCAGAGGTGTTTCTCCCGGTTTGCCTTACGGCAAATCTTGACTGTTTAACTTTTTGGATTTCAATCTAATGTCCTTACGTAAAGCTATCTATAGGCTGGCAGCCATCGGCTTCACCTCTACAGTTTTGCTTTCACTCTCTGGTGTTGCGGCTAAGGCGGCGACTTTCAACCTTTCCTACAAGTTCAAAGACGGCACTGCGCTTTCAGCGTTGCTCGAAGGAGAGCTTGCAGAGAACGGCAATGTCGTTGCTATCAGCGCACTAGACTCAGCAACGCTGACTGATAACACAGGCAGCTTGTTGGATTTTGATCCTGAGGGCCTTGCTTTCAAATCCACGCTCACGCTAAACGGCGGCTTTGCATCGCTTGGTGCAGGCTCAGCCGACCATAGCGAGCCCGATGCGGTTGGCTTCAAAGTGTTTAACAATGCTCAAGTTGGCCACAGCGAGTTCTCTTTTGTGAATCTTGTGTATCAAAGCAGTCAGGGGAAAGTCAATCTTGCAGAAGCGTTTAGCTACAATGCTTTCGCTTTTGAAAAGAGAGATATTCCTGAAAGTTCTTCTACGGGCGTTATGCTCACAGCGCTAGCAGGCTTAGGCCTCGCAGCTGCAAAAAAGCACAGCAACCGACAGGAAGCATAAAAGGGCTATTTGGCAGTATTCATTGCAATATAGTCATCAATAGGCGATGGAGTTCTCTGTGAGTTCCATCGCTTTATTTATGCCGTCCCGGCGTTCATCGTGCCGGTACACTGAGCTTGGGAATGTGGCAGCAAAAGGATGCGGTAGAGATGATCAACTTTTTAGGGCTACTGCTAGCAGTGGGATTGGCCGCTGTTCATATCTTCGTAGGCAGATCGCAGTGGCTGGCGAAAATACCGCAAAACCTGTGGACTTCGTTTGCGGGCGGTATCTCTATCACCTATATATTCCTAGATATTTTTCCCGAGCTGAACCAGGCACAAAATGAAATAGAAGAAAGCGGTATCGCACTGGTAGCTTACTTTGAGCACCATGTATACATGCTATCGCTGATAGGGCTCGCGGCCTTTTATGGGTTGGAGAAGCTGGCGGTGCGATCGCGCCAACACAACAAAGAGATGACCGGCGAAAACGCGACAGAGCCAGGCATTTTTTGGATGCATATCACGTTCTTTGCGCTGTATAACGGCATCTTGGGCTACTTGTTCCGAGAGTCTGCGGTCCACGGCATTGTCGACTGCATTATTCTCTTTTTTGCACTGGGGCTGCACCTGTTGGTCAACGATTTAGCGTTGCGGCAGCATCACCGCAACGCCTATCACCGTGTAGGACGCTGGATTTTAGCAGGGGCGATTGTGACCGGCTGGTGCATTGGGCAGGCCACTCACTTTAATGAAGCTGCGATCGCAGCCGTATGGGCCCTAATTGCAGGCGGGATAATCTACAACGTACTCAAAGAAGAAATGCCCGAAAATCCAGACAGCCACTTTGGCCTATTTGCCCTAGGCGCGACAGTGTATGCCGCTATCCTCACACTGTGATTTTACACAACATAGCTACAGCATATGAGCGAACGGTATGCTCACTAAGCCACCGAACGTGAATCCAATGGCAGCCGCTAAGCCAAACTGTTTGTAGAATCTCTTCTAGCAAAAACATGCCATTCTGTAGCGTTTTCTTGAATCGCTGACCCAAGATGCGGCCATAGAAGAGAACCTAATGCTTCTACAGCCATCTAAAGTATGCGGACAACAAAGCTCCAGAAGTCATCTCAGAGACTGATGACATCCAACCAAAAAATACTCAAAAACTATCAGGAAATAAGCTGCCTTGTTGGGAATCTTGTAGAAGTAGCATATTTTCTTGATTCGTTATGACTGAGCTAAAGCCTGTTCTCGTGGCCGCTGCCCTCGGATTTATCGCCAGCATGAGCTACGGCATCGCTTTCGATGTGCTCAATCTACCAACTTCTTTGAACGAAACCCTCAGCCAGTCGTCTTCTCCTAGTCAGTCACAAAGCAACTGAAGCACAATTATCTTGAGCGTTGCACTCTTGCAATGGAGAAAGTAGAAGGTGTTCTTAAAACAGTAGAAACTATTGTTGTATGCTAGCTGCCTATCGGTGATTGGTTAGCTCTAATAACTCTTTGCTTCACAGGCTGTGCCGGATTACCAATATGAATCATCCACGCAGTTAAAGTGTGGCTGGCAACACTGTTTAGGGTTAGCACCGCACCTGCTTCTATTTTCACACCCGGACCAACAACCGAGCGAGCACCAATCCAAGCACTGTGCTCGATAGTGATGGGGCCTACTCTTAGGTCAAACGTTTCTGAACTCCAGTCGTGGTTGCCTGTGCATAGGTATGCGCCCTGGGAGATGCAGACATTGGGTGCGATCGCAACCTGTGCCAGGTTATCGATCCAAACTTGCTCACCCAGCCAGCAGCTATCGCCCACACTCAGTCGCCACGGAAACTTAACCCTTACGCCGGGCTTGATTCTGACCTGCTGACCAATGGAGGCCCCAAAAAGCCTGAGAATTTTGACTTTGAAACTGGAAAATGGCATCCAGTAGCCCGTGACAAGGGGAGAGCCAATATAAAACCAAAGCAGCTGCTTGAACAGCGATGCTCCTGGCATATAGTCAGGGGCGGGAGTGTAATGGCCTAACTGAACAGTAGTGGGCTCCATTGCGGGGCTCCATTGGAGGTTTCTATTCTGGATGGAGAATACCCTGAGCTTGGTTTAGCAGGGTATAAAAGCTTTCGCAGTCGCTTCCTGAAGCACTGCAAACCGCGTAAGTTGCTGCGATATTATCGGGAAGCTGGTCTGAGTCGCTTTCGTCGCAACAAGCGATTGGCATTGCCAAACTCGCTACCGACCCCGAGCACACATGAGAGTTCTTGCACCTGTCTGAACCAGCCATCGCTCGGGAGGCTGAGCACCTTATCCGCATGGCAAACGCTAGCTTCACATTGCCATCACCCGATTAAAACATACAGCAGCGATATCTCACTCCTTTGAAGCGATGCTTTCATAAACCGAAGAAAGGTTTTGAGCAATTGACGCCCAGGAGTAGCGGGTTTGAGCCAACTGAAGACCATTCTTGATTAAATTATCGCGAAGTCTGTCGTGCTGTGTTAGCTTTTCCAGAGCTGAGCAAAGTGCACCCTCCTCGCCGTCTACCACCAAACCAGCGTCCGCTTCTTTAATCTCTTTTGAGATATGAATGCCAGGTGTAAGCACAACTGGCAAACCAGAAATCAAAGCTTCTGCCACAGCGATTCCGAAGTTCTCAGAAAAAGAAGGAAGGACGAATGCATCGGCACCTTGCAAAAGCAAATCCTTACTGCAGCCAGTCACAAAGCCAGCAAAAGTAACATGGTTGGAGATTTCAAGCTCTTCAGATAGCCTCTGTAAAGACTCAACGTAATGAGTTTCACCTGTACCTGCAAAGATGATATGACACGGCTGCTTACGCAAAAACTCTGCTGCTGCTTTTAGCAACAGTTCAGGCCTTTTTTTACAGTGAATACGCGATAAAAAGAGGAAGACTGGAACCTCTTCTGGGATGTCATAATTGTTGCGTAGTTTCTTCCTAGCACCTTCGATCTTCTTAGGCGCGTTAACGCCTAAAGGAATTGTTTCTGTAGGCGCACTAATGCCGAACTCTCGAACATTAACTGTTTCTTGATCAGAAGTGCAGTGAATCACAGAAGCTTTGCTTAAGTTGCGGCGTTCTATCACTGTAGCGTACAGCTTCTTTTTCAACGCGCTTTGAGAGAGGGCCCAGGGCGTTAACTGGCCCATTGTCCGAACAGTATAGGGAATTTTTTGGGCGCGGGCGATCGCAGCAGCGCAGGTAGGCGCGTAAGAGAAAAGATAGTGATTATCAATCACATCGTAGGAGGATAGGTTCTTCCATAGCCAACCTGTCAGCGGCATAGAAAAAATGAACTCTTTGAGAGATGGATTTGTATAGGGCAAAAACCAAACGGGACACGACAACTCATTGGCAACATCAAAGACATATTCAGTTCTCTCATTCGTAGGCACATCTAGAAGGCCCACACTATTGTGGTTAGTCGTTGCAATTTCGGCATCTACTCCCAGCTTCCGTAGAGAGCTGACTAAATTCATGGCAACCTGAGCAGGCCCCCCTGAGTCCGGGCTCAAAGAGGGAATAACATGGAGTATTTTCATAGTTTCTAATGACGTAGAGGAGTTTGTTTTATTCGGGTGCCCAGCAAGTCATCTAGTCTGCTATTAGAGGCATAAAACGCTTGACAATTTAACTTCTTCCACATTTCCTCTAGGGAAAGTTACTCTTGGTCACATAGAAGATATTTAGGACGCAATAGCTAGCTGTCTCTGCTGTTGCTGAGCCACAGCAAACTCATATTCCTGTTGAATATAATGGCCTAGCAGAACAAATATTAAAATTGCCGTGATTGGCATTGACAGTACTCCTAGCAAAAAGGCTTCTGCGATACTACCAACCAACAACCCAGCTATACCTGAAACAACCACGCTACAGTGGAAGTAGTATGCTGGCATTTTGCGGCTAATCTTCAGCATCGCGCTTATGCTTTTCAAGCACTCGAAACCAAACATCAACAATGGCAGCATGCCTAGCATACCGACCGTAGCACCAGCGGCCAACCAGCTACTTTCTCCAAAACCAAGCCGGTCAGATTCTAGAGGGGCTCCAAAAATAGGATTATCGAGGAAAGCGTTCAACAGAGCCGTCCAAGCTTCTGTGCGAGTATTAGTTCCTTCCTGTAATTTCGATGCCATCGATAAGCCGACATCGTTAGCACCAATACCGGCAAAATTGTCGGGTTGAATAAACAATACAGCCACAAACAGCAAAGTCAACATTACTCCAACAACACGCAATAGCGCGCCTTGCCGGGTTCTATAAAAGAAAACGATAGTCGCTATTGCCATTATCAGCCCAGTTCGAGAAGCCGTCCACCAGAGAAAGTATAAAACTACAATGAGCAAAACTGGATACAACACCTTCTCCCAGAAAACAGAGGATTTTTTCTCTATCTGGAACATCAAACAGGGAACAGCTGAAATAAGCGTCAGGGCTGCCATTTGAGGGTTATTAGAAGTTCCGTTGAATTGACCATTCAACACAGCTAGCGGATAGGAATTTTGGGCTACCTGATATAGATTTGCGATGCTAAAAATAGCGATCGCTATAATTAAACAAGAGTTAGCTGAATCAAACCCGTCTCGCCGTATCCACTTCGCAACACCATTTACCATCACATAGATGAATAAGGTATAAGCCACAAGCAAGATAATAGCTAGTTCGGCATCTCCATAAATCATATTCTTGAGCGCAACGACAAGCTGAACCAACCACAAATATTGAAGAGACTTAGGAACACTTTTAGGAGAAAATCGCTGAGACGTCTTGCCTGTGAAATATAGCAAGCAGGCCAGTAGGCCGAGACTTATAGGTCGACCTAAGTCACGCATCTGCTCAAGCGGAGAAGCTAGGGGTGGAACTGGAATGAACTCTTCATAGGGTGGCTTTCCCAAAGAAGCAGCAAAACAAAATATGCCAAGTATCAGCCAGGGTAAGTATCGACCTTTCATAAACTCTCTATATGGTTAAAGATTAAAGCAGTTAAAGATTTAAACTAAGAAAAATTAGATTGTGTCAGCGTAGAGCTTCTCTTTACGAGGAGTGCGAAGAACTACGGCAAGCGACAGAGCGATATTCAACACTGATAAATTTCTCACCATTACTAAGATAGCTAATAAAATATCAATCATTGCAACAGTATTGCCATGGAGGGTTTAGAGTACCAGCCGATTGGTTACAGTCAAACGTTTTGATAATAGTCAATAGATAATCGGCAGCACTTGACGGGCTCAGACAAGTGGCCCATTGTCTAAGATGCTGACGCTGATCTAGAGATAATTTTCCTTTCTCTACCTGCACTTTCAGCTCTCTCGACAGCGCTGAAATATCTTGACTCTTGAATGTCCCGCCACAGTCTGAAGCCTTCACTAAGGTGGACGCCCCACACATGTCGCTACACAATACAGGGGTTCCATTCATCAAGGATTCGCTAATAACCGCGCCCCACCCATCCCAACGACTGGGTAACACAAACAAGTCAGCCTGCTGCATATGTGACGGGATTAGGTCATTAGGTTGACCACCCCAAAACTTGATTCGCTGAACCAATCCTAATTCTTGAGCCATAGCTTCTAAGTTAGATTGTTCTGACCCGATACCAATGATGTCTAACTGGATTTTCTCAAGGGAAATATCGCTTTGGGCTAAAGCCTTGAATAAAAGATCAAGTCCTTTTCGGCGAATTAGTTTTCCTACAAATAGTATTTTGAATAGCTCCTTTTCTTTCTCTTCAGAGGAAAGATTACTTAGGGCAGGAGGAGAATCAACAAAATATGCAAACTCATATAGCTTGGACAGTGGGAAACTGGCGGATCTGTAAAATGAAGTCCCTAACGTTCCCATGGCTAGAACAGCATCGATAGCATTTCCCCAAACCATGGTCTGTAGACGCGATCGCAAAAGTCGTAAACAGCCCCGTATGCCCCGAAAATCAAACGCTTCTGACAGGATGAAAAGACGAGCTTGTGTCTTTCGTAGAGTATGGAATGCCTGCCATGCAACAGGGTAAGAGAAGTAACCACTCAGGACATGAATATCCTGAGGGCCAGTCATAGAAAGTAGCCTATCGTAGACTTCGGGCTGACGGGCATCTAATATTTCGGCTTTTCCAAAATTAGGAGAAAACCATCCTCTTTGCTCAGAGTCTTCATACCCAAAGTACACTGTGACTCCTGGTTGGTCAGCAAGCGCCATCACCATAGCAGACTGGTGCTCACTCAAAACATTGTGCCAGAACACTATATTAAATTTGTCATTGGTTGATATTTGATTTACAGCAGTCATAAGTAAGTAGTTGTGATCGCGTTTAAATCTGATGAGAAACAAATTCTGCAAGGCAGTCTCCAACGCCATCCCAACAAAACTTTTCTCTAATGTGCTGAACTTGTTCTCTGTTATCGCGCTCGTGCTCTTCTGAGCGCCACGCGTCACAGATAGCCGCTGAAATCGCCTTAAAAGAGCATGGATCTACTTCTATCGCCCATTGGGCACCGACTTCAGCAAGTGCACCTCTTGCTGAGGAAATGCACGTGGTGCCACAGGCCATAGCTTCTGCTAGCTGCATACCAAATCCCTCATGGAAGGAAAGCTCTAAATAAAAGTCAGCAGCGGTATAAAGCTCTACTAAACGCTCAAGCTGGTTCTCTCCAAGGAACGGCTCAACAAAGAAGTCTTTACCTCGAATCAAATCATACTCATCAAAGGCATTCATTAAAGCTTTCGCGTAGCCAGATTCATCTTTCACACCCGCAACTACTAACGCACCTGAATATCTTCTTTTCTTTAGATCGGCTAACGATGCTGGCAAAACATTAAAGTTCTCACGATAGTCACCAGTGGCAAAAGCAAGCAGGAAGCCCTCTCCACCATATCGCTGTCGAACATCACTCAGGCATACTTTAGGTGCCATTGAGTAAAAGCGAGAGTCTACGCCACAGTAGCCAATTCGAGTATTTTCTGTAGGGATACGATATTGCTTGATAGCCTCTCTCTTGACAAATTCAGAATTGCAAATTGCTAATTCACTACGGCGCAACGCATAAATCCTAAACTGCTGACAAACATAATCGAATAGGCGGCGGGGAATAGAACGGGAGGGCTGATAGGGCCAGATAAGCTCGTTCAGATCATGGCAGACAGTCACTGTCGGAACCGAGTAGTCAATGCCTATGCTCTCGCGAGGGCGTATAAATATATCAGGCTGTAAAGACTTTATTATTTTTGGGAAGTAAGATAGCCCCAATAACAAATCTGTCTTGTAAGGGACTTGAATAAATTCTCCTCTAAAATCAGATGAGAAATGGGGCAATAACCAGTCAAAGGTGACTATCTTCATCTTCCAATTTGGAGGTAGAAGCTTATCTAACTGAGCGCATACATGATAAGTATATCTAGCAACCCCTTTAGCATCTTGCCTTAAAGCTGTTCCATCTATTAAGAGAGTTTTATGGGTCATATCTCCTTCTAAAATTCTTAGGCCCTTACCAGATAATTCTGATAAAAGTAACGCCACTCTCCTGGATGCAAGGACAGCAAGCGCTGAACTTTTCTAAATCGAGCTGTGTTTTTCTTGCTTTTACGCTTTTTAATAAACTGCTTATCTTCAATCTGTAGCTTTTGCATAGCTGCTTCCCCTGTAAGACCTTCAGCATCCTCTAGATACTTCAGACGGAAATAGGTCATCGGTAGTGAATAGCAATTTTCATTTTCAACAAGCGGCTTTTGATCCGGCATATGCAAGACTTGAACATCTCCAGAATTCAAAAGTGGCAAAGACTCACTAAAACTAAAGCGCTTTGATAGCTCTGACTTCTCAAGTTCAGGAAATATGCTCTGAAAATCTTCGAAGCCGAGATTTATTGCCGATTCATGGTGCTTCCGAAATATCATAAAGTTCAGTAGCCCCATCTCCCCAAACTTAAAGGTTTGCGGGTGCTTATCGTTAAACTCTAGCAGTTCTCGATATTCATCAACGTCAAATAAGTTTTTTCGTGCGGTAAATGTACCCGTACAGGCATATTGATCTACATAGTTACGCCAAGGAAACTGAGGAAATTCTCTCTCAAGCGTGTCTGGCTCAAAAAACCAAGTCTGTACATGTTCTACAGCCGACGCAGTGGCTTTCGATGGAATATCTGTAATGTAATCAAACTGACTCCAAGGAAGCGATTCCTTTAAATCGCCCCACACCACAGTATCCGAATCTAAGTAGAGAAAATGGTCAAACGGGGAATACCAAAACGCTAACATTTTGGTTATTCCCCAACCAAAGCTGTTTTCTCTCAACCAAGGATGATCAATATCGCTTTTACGAATAACCTGTATGTTTTGATACGTTCTCTCTAACGCTGTTGTATCTACGTCTCCGTCTAATAAGACAGCGATGGGAACTTCTGGCATGAAGTGACGAATACTGGCGCAGGTCGCTTTTCCAAAGAGATAGTCTCCTGACGACATACAGACAACAATGCCGAAGGATGGTGTTTTTTCGCACGCAGACAAGACAGATATAGAGTTCACAAATAAAGTAATTGATTGAACATCTCAACAATGAGTTTAACAAAACAATAAACTGAGAAAACAGTTTTTCATAGACTTACTCACTTATTGCGCAAAGCGAGTAATTGCTAAGCGTAAGATTTAAACCGGCTTTCCACAATAAATTTCCAGGTTTTGTACAGACCGGATAAGTAGACTGAGAATTGGTATGGCTTTATCAAGCTACTCTTAACCGTTTTTTACAGCTCATTCATCTCAAAATTTGAACTGCTAAGTAGATCAATATAGTTTATCGGATAGCACATCTCCAAATGGCCTGGAGAACTCCTTTCTCATTTGTTCAGCGAGCTACCCAATCTTTGATTGGTCGAACCAGAGGCTTTAGAAATCCCCCAGTCATGAATAAACGCTCATCTTTGAGCGTAATTTTTTCTCGATTAGAAGCACTCACCTGTTTTATCAATCTTGGTATCTCAGAGAAAAGATTGTACTCACCTAGAATCTTTTCTCGGGCAGCCCCGATAGCAGGTAGTCTATCTTTGTAAGGATCCTGTTCTATCAGATTTTGAATCATATTGGCAGCTTGCTCAGGGCTATCAACATCAATGGGTAAGTAGGCATCATTTGAGAAATAGTTATCTAGGTTAAGACACCCAGATACGATAGGGAAACAATACCCTAGATAAGCATCAGCTAATTTCTCTGACCAGTAATCCTCAATAGTACTATTTTCTAAAACAATATGATATTTATATTTAGATAGGCCATCCCATTTATCCGCTAGTGGCTGAAATCCATATCCAAATATATCGAGGTCTTTTCCAAACGTCCGCTGAAGCGTTTCGACAAAGGCCAGCCGACGACGATGCCCCTGAGTCATTGCCTTGTTAGAGCATAAAACAGATATCATACGAGACTTATAAGGTGGTTTCATCGCTAAAAAATCATCGGCGGTAAAAGTCACAAAGTCTGAACTATGGATGTTTTCTTTGTTATCTCGACAAAGGCCAGCTAACCAAGGCTGCGCTTGGTGTCTATAAACGATATCGGGATGCTGAATGGTTCGGTGGCAAGTGACGATCTTAGAAAATTGCTTTAAAAATTGGGGGAGATAGTTATGCAGCCCAGGCGGTTCGTAGGTAAATAAAATAACGTTTTCGGGTGGACATCTAGCACTTTCAGGTCGATTGAGACCCTGATAGATAATCCAAGCATCGCACTCTAAAACTGAAGAGTCGTTAATGTTAAACTCATGCTCCTTACCTATTCCATCCAGTATCTGTCGCTCAATAGGCCAGCGAAGTGACGTTGTTATTTTAATCCTCATAAAGAACCTGTTTTGATCACTATGATTGTTCTAAGAAACATTTCTAATTGCTCTAAGAGCTAATTAGTTGGCTTTTTCTAGCTATCTCAAGAAAGTGGTAGCCAAATTCTTGCACTTCCGTAAAGTTTCTAGCCTTTGCGAGAGCTTCACCATCAAAGTCTGGGCCGGGCACAAAATCCTTCCACCATCTGGAGATAGTATCTGCTAGGTCTTCTGGATTATTTCTTTCAAAAAAGGCGCAGCTAGGAGGATCTTGCTCTATATGAACTGGAAAATCTGAAAGAATCATCCTCTTTCCGAGGCACCGCGCGTCTTCTACAATAGTGCTCCAACCCTCGAATAAAGAGGGTTGAATAACAGCTATGGATCTTCGCATTAGCTGAATTTGATCATTGCGTGGAATTAAACCCAAAAGGAAGATTTGGTCACCTAAATTATAGATGTGAATCATCTGCAGTATTTGATCTGAATAATCAGGCTTTCTATGGTCGTGAATATGACCTGTGCACACTACAGTTGGATAGATATTCTTCTTCTGAAGAAGCCTAAGGGCTTCAAACACGAGCATATGATTCTTATGCTGCCAAAACTGATTGCTGATTAAAAAGAATTTTTCAGGAAGATGATACTTAGCCTGAAAGCTAACCGGGCTGGACGAATACCATTCAGGAGAGGGAGTCGTCCTAAACTGCAATATTTCGATCTCTGTATTTGATTCTGGGAAAAACTGATGAAAATCTTTAGCGGCAGACTGACTGCTTAAGACAACTGTCGGACTATTAATTGCAATCTCCGAAAAAGCTTTATCCCTGCCTTCAAACTCAGCTTCTGAAAATAGATGCGGCATATGCCTATGCTGGAAATCTGCTATCCAAGGGCAACTTCGAGCAGGGAATTTTTCTCTTTTAGATACAAAATGAGGATATAGAAAGTCAATTCCTTCGCGATGTACAAGAGGAGCCAACCGTGCATCGGCGGCTTTGAACATCTCTCGCTTTATTCGCCACATCAAGCGGTTTTTAAGCGTTAAAGGTTTGACTGCTGTTTTCAAATTGTAGTAGTGGTTGAGATGCGCAGAGAACTCACCGCCTGTAGAACCTTCTACAGAGCTATCATCTAAAAAACATATCTCAAAAGTAGATTTAGTCTCGTCTGGCAAATGAGATAGCGCAAGAATAATATTTTTTATATATAGAGAACCACCAATCCATCCTCTACCACCCTGGCTAAGCAACCCTATTTTTATTGTTTTTTTCATACTCCCACCAACTCTGCACGGCACCAATTTGAAAATGTATTAACGCCTTTCTCTAAAGAGACTGTCGGAGAAAAGCCAAGGGATCGAAGTTTTGAAATATCAGCCCGCCAGTTTAAAGGATTTCCTACTGGCACCGTGCCATCAAATTTAGGTAATTCCTCGTAGTCTAAAGAGTCAAGTACATGGCTTGCCAGCTCTGAGATTGTCACTTCTCTCTCAGTTGCAATATTGTAAGATTCTCCAATCATCGGCGCAGTGGTAGCAATCAAAAACAGCGCTTTTGCAATATCTACCGCGTGAATAAAATCCCGGCTTTCCTGTCCAGTTCCTTGCAACATCACCGATTTCTGGATAATAGCCTTATGACAAATATCCCACATTACCTGCCGTCGCAGCCCTGGACCATATGCCGAAAATATTCGAGCACTCGCAGTCGGCAAATCATAAACTTTGTAGAATTCTAAGCATAACTTTTCTGACTGAAGCTTGTGAAAACCATAAGGGGAGAGTGGAGATACAGACTGAGTCTCGCTAACCGGCAAGGATTGAGGATTTCCATAAACGGCTGCACTTGAAAGAAAAACAAACCTACAAGTAGGAGAATTCAGGCGCAGTGCGTTTAATAGCTCTAAAGTTAATGCGGTGTTTGCATAAAAATCGGCGGCGGGATCTTCAACAGATAAGCCTACGGAGGCTCTACCTGCACAGTGAATACAAATCTGAGGCGGAAATTCTTCTAACAATTCATTTAAAGCAGGCTCTGGAAGTCGGAGACGGCGATATGCGACTAAATTTGCAGTGGGCGCGTTCTCAGGAGGAGAGTTATCTACACCAACTACAGACCAACCCTGCGCTGAGAAATGGCGAGCAACGTAGCGACCAATAAATCCTGCAACACCTGTAATCAGGACTATTTTAGATTTCGTAGATTTATTTTTCACTATTTCACCGATAAAAACGAATAATGCCTGCCGGGTTCTTCTGATCTTTGAGAAACATAGCGCCCGTACAAACGCTGAAAAGATTTATTCTGAGCACCCGCACGAGCTATTGATGTAGGTAGAAATCTACTCAATGTATGTTCGACCATATTAGTGAATCCAGAATAAGTAAGAGGTGCATAATTAATCGCATTCTCCATTGGGCCTATAGCTTTTAGTAGCTGCATGCCCGAATCTTTTATTGCATAGATATATTCCTTCAACAGATAAGCATTCTCTCCACCATATAAACGATGTAAAGCATGGTTATCTAAAAATTCTTGCAAATCTTCTTTTCTAGAAATAACATGTTCTCTGGTAGCAATAAAAACACCTCCTGGCTTAAGAACTCGCTGAGCTTCTCGACAGAGCTTAGGCAAGTCGCGAGCATGGTGAAGCACAGCCCGCCCATACACAACATCAAACGAGTTATCTTTGAATGGCAAAGATTCGCCGTATTCTTCAACAATTCGGAGGGATAAGTTAGTTGCGTCAAAGAGGGATTGAATAGCACCGGCTCCTACCAACATACTAGGATCGGGCTCTAGGGCTGTGACCTTGCAGCCTGCCTTAGCAAAAGCATAACTAGAAATACCTCGACCTGCCCCTAGGTCTAAGACACAACCCGGTAAGTACGGTTTAAGTAGGATTTTGAGTGCTTGCCATTCTTCGCTCAAGCGAAAGCGTTCAGCAGCTAGCTCTAATGGGTCATCATAATAGCAATGTTTTACTAATACCTGATCATCTGAGTTCTCTCTGAGCCACCGTACAGACTCCTCCCATGTTAGGGGTTTACCGTTCATGTTCTGCAATCTCCCTTATTATTCGAGCTGGATTTCCACCGACTACTGTCCATGGTCGGACATCTTTAGTCACCACTGAGCCTGCTCCGATGACAGCTCCTTCGCCAATTGTGATCCCCTTTAAAATAATTGCATTGAATCCAATCCAGACCTTATCTCCTACATCAACCGAAGATGTTTTAACATGCTTCCAATTTTTTTCTCCGTTTAACCAATCGACTGCATCCTTAGAACGTTGAGAAAATGCGATTGAATGGGAGTCGTGGTCAACAATTGTGACGTTCCACGAAATAAGGACATCGCTCCCAATAGAGATAGTATTGGCTGAAATAATAGACCCATTAACAAAGGATCTATCGCCAATGCTAATTGATGCTCCAGATTTATCGAATATCAACGAGCCGACAACTTGTGTTTGCTCACCTATTTCCAAGGAGCAGTTTTCCTTGAGACTCAGATTAGAAGTATCTAATGTTGAAGACTTTGGAATTGTGACGCCATCTGGAATTTTCCCTTGAGAGAACACTTTCCTTACGGTCTTTTTAAGCGTTTTATACATATGCAATCTAATTTACTGACATATTACTCCGGCAATGAAATAGATTCGAGACAACGTGCCTAAGACGTACATAGCGAGGCCCTTTCGCTAAAAGTGATTCCTATTTAGTCGCCGGAGTAATAGGTCTGTATAACAAGTGCACTAGGCGAGAGATCTCAGATGCACATGCAAAAACCGGTGCGAATTTTCCCATATATGCTTCTGGCTATAGATACTATCCTATTCTTAGACTTATAGGTTCCAAAGAATGTTTGTTGAGTCATCTGATCCAATTGCCAGTCTCTGACAATGAAAGGTGGATGAACCAAGGGAAATTGCATCGCTTCGATGGTTAGGGCATTCAGCGGGCTTTCTTCATCCGTTGTATTAGTTGCGTCCAGGCGGAATCCTAAATTTGATATCAAATTTCTGTTGGGGACAATACCCAACCCATTCTGGATCCAACGTGCGAACAGCCACTGGTAGTCCCAGGCATTGAAATGGTCTTTGTCCTTTTGAGACTCCTGAAAAAGCTCTTCCCAATATAGGCAATGGCCATTTTCCTGAAAAATGTTTCTCGTAAAGTTAGCATCTATTGCTTGGGATAAACCCTCAAAGTCAAAATCGAAGTATCTCCAGGCTCTTCGCCACGTTGCCCATCCCCAGTTCCCGGCAAAATGAGAAAAATGGTAGCTCTGGTTGTTAGGGATCCAGCTTCCAAAGTAGTTTGTTCCACTGATCATCATTATTCTTTCGTCGTCTTTATATCTTTTCAACAAGCCTTGGCAAAAAGAGAAAAAGGAAGGATGCGGCAAGCAATCATCCTCTAAGATAATCGCTTCCTCTACCATTGAAAAAGCCCAATCCAAACCGCTAGCAATTCGTCGGCCACTCCCGAGATTGACATCAGAATAATTCTTTAGAACCTCGCATTCCCAATCGACTGAGGCGTCAATCAAAGCTCTAGAGGCCTCACACATCTCCTTTTCCCCTTGCTTGTCAGGCCTACAGCCATCTGCAATAACTAACAGCCTTTTTGGTCTTAATTTTCTAATTTCTTTAAATACTTTTTCTGTCAGGTCAGGCCTATTAAAAATAATAAGCACAATTGGTGTGTCTAAAGCCATATTATTTCTTTGAAGTGCCTTCAAGTGATAGAACCTTAGAAGCTAGCAGAGATTTTAAGGACATTGAGAGAGTTTTATATAACTATCTCAAAGATTGCGAAACTTCTGATTATCTAGTCGGTTGAGGGTGGCGACCTAGCTTCCGCCTAATTTCAGATCTCGCCCACTTGTAACACCAGTCCATCTCTTCCTTGAATCTGTTTAAGCCTTCAGCAAGCGTATACGCTGGGAATGACTCGGTTTTCCAAGGAGTCTGAGATAAATACTGAAAATACAGCTTCTGAAAGGGCAGTTTGTATTCTCTACACCATGCTTTTCGCTCTGTGACATAGTGGATAATAGCTGGATTGGCAACGGCTTCGGCTTGTTCTTGAAGGCATCCCCAGCCAAATCGGACTGGGTCGATCAAAGGGACTTGCAAATTCCACCGAACATGAAAATACGAAATCTGACCGACTAATGTTGCATTAAGGGCATCTTGGTCAGCATACGGATATATATTGTTTGGGAACCAAGCTATTACTTTCTCTAACAGTTGAATATCACGAAGGTTTTTAAGGTTCAATAAGAGAACGCCTGAGTTGAAGTAAGCATGTGCTGGGGGAAGCCCCAAATTGCGAAAGTGCTCTAATGAGCTTCCACCAAAACATTCCATACTATCAACTGCAGCAGCTACGGCACAGTTATCAAGAGGGTGCTCCCATAGACTTCGTAATGAATCGAGTACAATGAGATCAGCATCAAGATAGAGAATTTTATTTTTCTCAGAAAAAAGCTCTGGAATAAACAGTCTTAGGTATGCGTTGAGCGTTAACCTGCTCTCCGGAAATTCTGAAAGCCGACTGGGCTCAATATAGTGTATTTCTAATGTACTGCCGTTGTCTTTAGCTATCTGTTGCAATCGAGATTGAGATAGAGCAGTTAGTTCCATAGTTATAATATGAAACTCGAAACTATCAGTTTCCTCAGCATTTGCAAAAATAGATTTTATAACAACAGCTACATGTCTGGCATAGGCTTCATCGCAAGCAAACGCAATTGAGATAGTCTCTCGCATATAATTAATTTCCTATAGTTACTCTTTAACTTCGCAAGCCTTCTGCTTAATGACACTTTCGAGTGTGATGTTGAGAGCTAACTATGAAGGCTGTTTACGACTTGAAGTTGATGATTCCAAACCTCAGAAATTACCTCCCAACTAAACTCATTGATCGCTCTCGAAAGACCTCTCTGAGATAGATTCTCCATGAGAGAACAGTCACTCAAAACAGCGTTAATTGCCCTTGCTAAGCTCTCTGATGATAGGTCTTGCACAAGTATGCCTGCATCACCAACCACTTCTGGAATACCTCCTTTTGCAAAAGCGACAATGGGCAAACCAGCAGCCATAGCTTCTGCATTAACCATCCCTAGTGGTTCATTCCAAACTGAAGAACATACGAAGAGATCGGCTTCAGAAAATTCCGCATGAATTTTGTCGTGAGGAATAGGTCCAACGAAAGTAATGCGATCACCCCAAGGCATAGCTTTCTTCCTTAGACTCAATAAGTAGTCATCATCTTCTTCGCAACCAAATCGGACACCACCGACAATACGTAAGGTAGCTTTTGGATAGCGAATAAAAACATCCTCAATAGCATCAAGTAATAAATGCAGTCCCTTTTGCGGAACAATCCTGCCGACAAATAATAGTCGTGGATCCTCATTGAAGTGTCGTATAGAGTGATTCGACTTGGGTTTATCTGCACCATTAAAGATGACGGCAGTATTTTTTTGAGCAAGAGAAGGGAATGTCTTTAAGGCATTCTGTCTTATGTACTCTGAACAAAATACAATACTGTCGGCTATGCAACAACACTGTTCTACACGTCTGACATCAGAACCTTCTATCAAGTGATCGTTTTGCATATGCAGAATAATACGGCTGTTTGGATTGTGTTTCTTTATGTTATGGATAGCCCAGTATTCATTCTGAACATGAATTATATCAGGCTGCCACGAACGGCAAATGCTGGCAGCTTTGCGACCATAAGAATCTCGAAGCCAAGTTTTTATAGGATTGAGTAGTCCCTTTGCCGAGCGATTTTGTAGTGCCTCGCGCAGTATTTTAATCAGGCTGCTAGGACTACATGTTACAGATAGGGGGGTTGCATAAGGGTCATTATCAACGGGTGCAATAACTTTCACATCGAACGCAGAGCGTTTGTATACTTGATATGCCCATATTGCTAGAGCACCTCCTCTTTTTGGAGAAAAATATTCAATAGAAGGGAGAACAGCAGCAACTTTCATATGTTTGATCTATTAACTATTGAGATAGAAGACAGAAACGGTGTAGAAAATTAAGCTGTTTGCCAATCGTAACTGACTGCAATAGGAGAATAGGCATGTCTGGGGGGGAACCCAGAGCCATATATATCTTTCTGCATAACGTTGAGATCGATATCTCGCTCCATACACAAGTCTCTCACAAACGGAATAGCCATGGAGATCTCTAGATTATAGGTACCGGATGATAATGGAAGCTTTTTGATTTCACAATCGATAGCAGACATTCCAGAATTTATGTTCATATTGAACCCACTCATAGGTTGAGTGGAACAGTGAATTAATGCTGTTCCTAACCTGTCTTTTATCTTCACGCAAAATCCTGCTCTCTCTACTCGCTCAGGAGAGCTGTAATATATTCGCAACGTCAAATCATCCCAGGTTCTAACTTTGTTTACTAGATCACCGTTTTTATCTAATGCCACTACCTTAAGAATCTGATGCAATTCTTCGTCTTTTTGAGAATTATTTACTTCAAATAAAACACCAGAGTCAGCACCTGATTTATTCCCAGAGAGAAGGTACCGGTTTATTGCTTCCTCCTTCGTTCCGGCATAGTCAACACTGCCACTAATTAGGTGAATACCTTTATTGCATAAGTGCTCAACCGCAGTCATATTATGGCTAACAAACAAGACGGTTTTTCCTTGTTCATTAGTAACATCCTCCATTTTTCCTAGGCACTTTCGCTGAAAATCAGCATCACCTACAGCTAGAACCTCATCAACAACTAAAATCTCAGTTTCTAAATGAGCGGCAACTGCAAATGCAAGCCTTACATACATACCGCTTGAATAACGCTTCACAGGCGTATCAAGGAACTTATCGACTTCTGCAAACGATACAATCTCGTCGAATTTACGAGAAATTTCTCGCTTATTCATTCCTAAAATAGCGCCGTTAAGAAAAATGTTCTCTCGCCCAGACAATTCGGGATGGAAACCAGTGCCAACTTCTAGCAAACTCGCAACTTTGCCATTAATAGAAATTTTCCCAGTGGTAGGCTCTGTAATACGACTAAGTACTTTCAGTAAAGTTGATTTCCCGGCACCATTTCGACCGATAATGCCAATGCGATCGCCTCGATCTATCTCAAAGTCGATATTCTTTAACGCCCAAAAATCTTCTGTAGACGAATTCCTTACCTGCCTGGTCTTTCTAAATTTGTCTACCGTTCCTTTAACGCTATTTGCAATCACGTCGCGTAATGCCGTATATCGCTCTCCTGACTGTTTATGTCCAATAGAGTATCTCTTACCTAGGTTCTCAACGCGGATAACAGTGTCAGACATAACTATCTAAAGATCAAAAAAAGACTAAAATTAGGATAGGATTTCTAGTAGATTTAAGAGCATTTCTGCCATATTATCTGCCTCTGCACACCCTATGCTCAAGAGAGACTATCCTATTTCATAAAATGTGGCGGCTGGCGAGATCTTACGGTCGTGCTAAATGATATCGGCAAATGTTCGCTCAGTTTTACGGAAAAATCGAACTCCCGTTATCAAGATAAAAGTAACTAACGCAAGGGATAGTAAAAAGCCGGGCATATAAATATTAGATTCACCACCTAGAATTGCCCACCGAAATCCATCGATTACACCCACAATTGGGTTTAAAGAGTATAGTAACCGCCACTTTTCTGGCACAACGTTACTACTAAACCCAACAGGTGAGATATACAGACCAAATTGAACAACAAAAGGAACAATATAGCGAAAGTCTCTATATTTTACGTTCAGAGAACAAAGCCACAGCCCTGCTCCCATCGAAGCGGCAAAAGAGATTGCCACAAACACTGGCAACGTAATAATCCGCCAGCTCGGGACAAAGTTGTACCAAATCATCAACCCTAACAAAATCATTCCTGAGATCATAAAATCAACAAAGCTAGTCACCACTGCACTCGTCGGCACCACTAGCCTCGGAAAATACACCTTAGAGATCAAATTAGCATTGCTAATTAGGCTATCGCTCGCCGAACTCAGCGAATTCGCAAAAAACTGCCAGGGCAGCATTGCCGAAAATACCAAAATTGGATAGGGGACCCCTTCCGATGGCAGCTTCGCCAGATTGCCGAACACAATGGTAAACACAACCATAGTCAAAAAGGGCCGAATTAATGCCCAGGCGACACCAATGACTGTCTGCTTGTAGCGAACTGATATATCTCGCCAAGCCAATGTATAAAACAGCTCTCGATAACGCCAGATATCTTTCCAGTACTGTTTCTCCGTGCGACCTGCTTCAATAATAAGTTCAGGCGTTTCAGTCGTCATGTTTCACAAGGTAAAAGATATTGTGGAGTCGCTGATGATAAGTCAACTTCAGTGAGCTTCTGTTCTGTTCTCTAGATTGTTTTCTAAATGCACACAAAAGCTGTCGGAGAGTACCGCTACGTCGTAACAGCGCAGGCCCGTTTCAGTAATGTGATACCAGCGTTTCTTCTCGCATTGAGGGCACCAAAAAGCTTCCACCCAGGTAGCCTGAATGTTTTCGCTATTTTGCGTCTCTGAAAGAGAAAGGAGAAACTCAGCGAGCCTCTCCTTATCATGATTATTTTGTGCTTCCAGATCGCTAAGTCTATATTTTGGACTTTCGCTTTCTAGATAACAGCTATGTGTTGGGCAAAAGATCGAGCGTCTTTTCGATCGCTTTCGGTTTCTACCAGAACGTTTTGTTGTTGATAAATGATTTTGGGTAGATTTATCCTGCATCTGCCTCCCAGGATTAGTGAAGGCTAAGTGCGGAGAGACCGAGATCCGAAGACCATCAAAGCCCAAACTCCAACTAAACAAAAGTAATTGATTTGTTATTAATAGGATGCTTGATATTACCAGTGACTGAAACAGTGAGATTACTTAAAACTATCTAAATTCAGAGAAATCTTTCAGTCCTCTGTAGTTTGTTTGTCTAGAGTGCCTCCGAGTGAACTGGCTAACAGTAGGGTTACCATCAGCTAATATTACGCCCTGTGCTCTTTCCCATAGGTCAGCAGGCACACTCGAGAGCCTGTAACACCCATCTGCTGAACGTTTTACCCAGTACCATTCGTTTTGCTGACACTCTTCGCACCAAAAGGCTTCTAGCCATTCACCTGTCAAAGGCACTGTTGTACGGCTTGCGATCAGCATCAAAGCATTCTTACGACTGATGCCTCTTTCTCTCAGCTGCTGTGAGGTATCTGCATATAGCGGATGCTTTTGGCTGACACTATCTATGTAACAGCTATGAATAGGACAAAATATCGCACGTCTCTTCGAGCGCCTTCGATTTCGTCGCTTTTGAGTTAGCATCAGAGTTTCCTACGAGAGAGAAGATTAAAACAAGGAGCTACGCGCCTTTCAAACTCATTTAACCGTGGATTTTCGGATGTCTCAACCGTAGCCTTCTAAGTACATATCGTTTGTTTCGATACTTACTTACGCTCAGGTGCGTGCTGAAGCACTTCTAGATACTTTTGTGCAATCAGATGAGGCGTAAAGTTAGCTTGCATGTACTCGCGCGCGGAATATCCTGCACGTTGTGCTTCTTTTTGATCATTTGAAAGGTGGCGGATATAGTTAGCCAATGACTCTGCGTCACCATTATCAAAAGTGGCTCCGCTTTCTGCCGCTGCAATGAGCGATCGCAAGTAAGAATTTCGTGGACAAATAGCCGCAATCGGCCGTCCTGTCGCCATAGCTGGGTAAAGCTTACTCGGCGCAACCAAGCTTTCCATGCCATCGGCAACACTCACCAGCGACACATCCCCAGCGGTAAGAGAGAAAGGTAATACAGATTTTTCCTGATAGGGTAAAAAGCGAAAATTTTCCAGCTGCTCCACTTTTACTGACTCCATGAGAGCAGCTCTTTTTGCACCGCCACCTATACAAACAAACAAAATAGGCTCATCTCTAAGCTTACAGGCTGCTTGAAAGATCGTATCAACGTCATGGCATCGGCCCATATTCCCTGAATAGAGGACAACAAACTTATCGGTTAGCTGATGCTCTTTAGCGAACCAGTTGTCGGCTTTTGCAATAGGCGTAATTTTGCAATCGTCTGACCAGCTATGAATGACAGATATTTTGTCTTGTACCGCAGGGCAGTGATGAACAATACGCTCTTTCATAGAATCGCTCAGCACAATGATGCCAGCTGAGCGCTGCCAGATCTTGCGATTGAGCGATCGCCAAAGCTTCGCGACAGGGTGATTGGCCTTAACAACTTCAAGCTCTACGGCAATATCTGGGTACAGGTCGTATAGGAGACAAACATATGGCAACTTAAAGAAGACGTTGGCTAAGTAAGCAATCACAGATAGAAAAGGCGGCGCTGTGGTCACCAGCAGTACCTGATACCGGCTAGCATTACGGGCCAAGTGAACGATCGCACGCAAGGTATACAGCAATCCGTTGATCGCTTTTCCGCGAATCCGATTGGCAAACAGCTGACTAACGCGCGATCGCTTCACGCACACGTTGCCCTTTTGTTCTACGGCTGGGGCTTCTCCTTTTGCAAAGGCATAGCTAGGTTGGCCGGTAAACACGTTTACATCTACGTCTTGTTTCCCTAGCTGACTTACCAGTTCTTCAATCAGCTGACCCGTCGCAGCAAAATCTGGAGGGAAAAACTGTGTAAGGACTAAAAGCTGTAGTGCCTGAGTTTTTGAGCTTGATTGAGTTTTGGCCGCGCGTTTTCCCTTTCGGCGCGACCCTCGAAAATTCCGAGCTAAAGGGTTTTCGAGTACCATGTTTTCTCCAAGCGTAAAAGATAAAATGTGTTGTGTAAAAGTAATAAATAACAGTTCTAAAATTAGACAGATGTCATAATTTGGCCACCGCACGAGCTAATCTCTGAAAGAGCTCAAAGTAATTACTTGCAAGCATCAGAGTTTCTATGTACGTACTTACTTTTCCCGAAAAGACATCAAAAATAATCGATGTAAGCAAAAGATCTTTCAAAAAATAGCGATATCCCACTAGCATATTCAACAGTTAAGTCAGATCCGACACCTATACTTTCACCGTTTCGTAGTGCTGAGCGACTGTTGTTGCGCCCACGGGAAACGGTGAGCGCACCTCCGTTCGCCAATTACCATTTGCCTTTGTCACGACAAAAGGAGACACCGTGATTTTCTGAGCGTGATACGGATTTACATCTACTCGAATAAAGCTATGAGAGCTTTGTTCGTGAGGTTGACGACAACGACGACCAACAAACAGCTGCGATCGCGCTACAACTTTTGCCTGCCGTCGTCCTCTTTGAAAAATATTCTCTAAAATATCAGCTTCACCGCTACGCTGACGTCTTACGCTAGCGCCACTACCACCGCATACTACCCAGTCGATGCTGCTATCACCCTGGGTCGAAGGCGTTGTCTTCAAATGCTCTAGGCAATGTGCGTGCCCACTCAAAACCAAATCAACAATAGGAGGAGACACCTTTTCTCGCTTTTTTATCGTTAGCGCTACCTTGTTGAAAACTTGGCGCAGATGCTGTCGAACCCACGTTGTTTCTGGCTGCTGCCAGTGGAAAGCTTCAGTAGTGTAAGGAGAATGGTGCAAATACACAATTCTTGCAATAGTATTGGGTGTTTGCCATGAGTGAATCAGTGACGCTTCAAGCCAGTCTAGCTGAGCTTGGTCGAAGCCTAATGCTTCAGACGAAGCGTTCCAAGTATTGGAATCTAAGGCAAAGAAATCTACGCCACCGTATCGAAAAGTGTAATATCGATTCGGTAAGCGAGTGAAGCTGCCAGGCTGGTAAGAAAGACAATGGGTTAATACATCATCAGAGCTTTCGATTTTGGCGCTGTAGTGCTGACTCAAGTGAGTTTTCAGCTGCTCTGGAGAGAGCCCTGCCAGATCATCCAAAAAAGTTTGGCCATAAGCTTCTCCTCTCTCTCCCCCATAGCAACCTAGATCCACATCAATGCTCGTTCGCAACCGATCACACAGTATTCGCAGTAGATGCTTCCAGTGCCGTAGCTTAGTCGCACTTTCACTGTAGTCATGGTTTCCAGGGACACTTAGAAGCGCTTTGTTAAAAACAATCTGACGACTGTTGTAAGACGGGCTACTAGGTAGCTGTTTTAGCAGCGCCTGGTAGGGTTTCAAAAAATAACTAAAGTAGTTTCGGTAGCTGCCCGTGGGGTAAGCAACATCGCCAGTGTGAAGCAAAAAGCGACTCTCAGCTAAATACGCTGTTACCTGCTGTGCGAACAGCTGTGAAAAGACACGATCACTGTTATCAGCACTGCCAGCATCGGTATCACCTATCACTAAAAAAGAGAAAGCCGAACTATTTTCAACAGAAGTATCTGTAGAGAACTCGGTGGGCGCATCTGCGATTGCCAAACGAGTCTGGTCAACACCTCCATTTAAAATCGTAGGGTGTTGCCACTGCACCTGCTTTTCCAGCAAGGATGATGAGTACATAGCGTCGCTTTTCGCCCGCTTAAAAAATGGAATCATTCTTCTGAGCGTCATAGTTTGTTGCTGTGGGCTGGATAGTCGCCATTTCAACGTCGCCGGATGACTCGCTTTCACCATAGGCATAGTACCGATAACCGTTCAAGCCGTTGGCTTTTACGCCATTTGCAACAATTCCTAGGGTAGGAATTTGAGCTAGCTTCAGAGTTTCAATCGTCTGTGTCAGCACAGTCCTATCGGTCTTACCCATACGGGTAATCAGCACTAAGCCATCAGTACGCTGACCAATCAAGCTCACATCGGCAAGGCCTGTTGTGGGCGGTGCATCGTAAATAACCAAATCGAAGCAGCGTTCAAAGGTACCCATCAGCTGCTGCATTTTTTGGGAGGCCAGTAGCTTTGTAGGATCTGGCGGAATTTTACCAGCAGTAAGAACAAACAGTTGACCGGACGGTGTGAGCTGTTGAATTGCTGACTTCAAAGGAAGATCATCAGCGATTAGGTTAGATAGACCTACCGCATTCGAGACAGAGAGTCGCTCATGGACCTGAGGCTTACGCAAATCGACATCAACGACCAGTACTCGTTGCCCCATAGCCGTTGCAACTTGAGCCAAGTTAGCACACACGGTTGATTTTCCATCACCCGGCAGCGCCGAGCTAATAATGATGGAGCGAATAGGCCTATCAGAGCTCAACATGCGAATGTTGGTATGAAGGACACGCAGCGCTTCTAAAAAGCTAGATTCGCTATTACCACCGTAACCGTAGTGATTGGTTTTATTGCCACCTATCTCAATCTGAGAGAGTTTATCGAAGAGTGCAGCAATACCCCCTTTCTGAGCTGCCTTACTATCTTGCAAAGCCCGATTGTAGGGCAAAGTACCGAGCATAGGCAGCTTCGCACCCGCCTTAAGCTCATCAACAGAGTGATAGACATTGTCTAACTTTTCAAGGAGTAGTGCTATGCCTAGACCAGCAAGTATGCTGGCCACAAAACCCAGCAACAAACTCCGCTGAAGGTTGGGGGAGATAGGACTAGTGGGCTGTACGGGCACTTCAATCAGTTGCCACGGAATTTCCGTTTGAGCAGCTTCAATTTCAAGTGTTTCTCGGGTAGTACGAAATCGGGTAAGGGCCTGAGTAGAAATCTCTAGCTCGCGCTGAAGATCTGTATACTGGCGAATGAGGCTAGGCAGTAGGCCAAGCTCCTGATTCGTCTGCTGCTCTGCGATCGCAAGCGTATCACTCTGCACAGCCATAATTTGAAATTCGTTGTTGACCATAGCCTGCTGCGTACCCACAACACGCTGAGCTTCCTGCTGTAGCAAAGGCAGTAAGTTCTCTCTTTGCTCCTGAAGCACGCGAATAGACAGACTCTCAGGCGAAAACCGAGTCAGCTCTGCCGCAATCTCGCTTTCTACTGAGCGCAGTTCACCTAGCAGCTGCTCGTAAACAGGGGCTTCGTTGAGCGCGCCCAAAGTACCAGAGCTTTCCTGCAAATTAGCAAATACCTGCTTAACTTCGGCCAGCTGTCGATCCAACTCTAGGCGCTGCTCGGTGAGGTTAGTAGCCTGCTGCGAAAGCTGCATAGACTGAATCTCGGGGGTGATAAAATTATACTG
>ERZ1740067.57-NODE-57-length-85677-cov-18.079302_pt1 | contig 85677 bp, 61 predicted proteins | sample MGYA00581736_ERZ1740067 | MGnify/ENA primary metagenome ERZ1740067 (study PRJEB43018, sample SAMN04849236) | marine metagenome | isolation source: floating plastic debris | place: Pacific Ocean | collected 2008-08-27 | study: EMG produced TPA metagenomics assembly...
CTGTTCTCGTTTTATCAGCTCTCGTCAAAAGCGGCATAAGTGGGATGCTCCCTCAATATGTCGCTGAAGGTCAATCTTAAGTCTTAAAATTGACGGATTCATGGTTTAACTCGGCTAAGGTTATGGGCACTGCCAAAGAGGGTTTTGGAGTAATCTAATCGTGATCGCTTATCAGCAAGCCCGATACAACAATCACCAGTGATTCGAAGTTAAAAAGTCGAAATATGCTTGGATATTGCAGGTTTTGGGGAAGACATTAGGATGGCGGGAGGGCAACGGAACTTGGCGATGTCTCAGATAGTGCACCAGTAGCTGAATGGATATTTTCAGCATCTCTACTGATTTGGAGTCGTAAAGGCTCTTGTGCCCTAATCACGCTAGATAGTGCCCTAAGCAACTCTTTCATAAGAGGTTCATGGAGGATGGCCATGCAACGGCGTACCTTTTCACCTTTCATCTCTGCAATGCTGTTTTTTCGAGTGAAATTGATTTTGCGTCGAGCTAATGCCAATTCCTTAAATTAATGAGATATCGCACTTCTTAATGAGATATCGCACCTCAGACAGCACTGAGCTTCAAGGACGGTCAATGGCGTTGTTGTATGGTGAAACGGTGAAACCTAAGTTTAGGAACCCTTTACGTGCATTCTTGACGGGTTTACGCGTCATGGGCAGTTAGCATGGGGGCTTTTCCAAAATCTTACTTTCTAAAGCCCTTGATATGACTGGATTTATTTATGTCACAATGCCATTTTTAACTAACAATCCTAAGTAATGGGCGCAAGGTATAGTCCACACACTGAGCCAAGGTTTCCACGTCGTATCCCCCTTCTAGTCCGAAAACTATTGGGCAGGATAAAGACAATAGGGAATCGGAAAGCCACTGATAGTTTTCTGGCGTTAGCAACAGAGCTGCCAACGGGTCAGCGGCAGTGGCATCGTAACCGGCGCTAACAATTAATAAGTCTGGCTCAAAATCACGCAGAAACGGCAGGATGTTTATCGCCCATGCCTTACGATAGGCAGCAAAATCAGTGCCTGGCGCGACGGGAATATTTAAAACGTGATTTCCCAGCTCCTGCTCCGCGTCCTGGGGAGAAGGCACGCCGGTGCCAGGATAAGCGGGCGATTGATGAATCGAACAATAGGCGATCTCCCGATGATTTTGCACAATGTCCTGGGTGCCGTTGCCGTGGTGAACATCCCAATCCACGATGGCAACGCGATCAATACCCAGTAAGGTTAACCCTTTTAGGGCTGCGATCGCCGCGTTTGAAAATAAACAAAACCCCATCCCTCGCTGACGGCAAGCATGGTGCCCCGGTGGTCTTGCCAATACAAATGCGTAGGGTCTTAACTGCGGGTCTTCCTTGCTTTCTCGTTCGTTGTGTTTTTGATGATGAGCTTGTTTTTGGTTGTCTAGCTTTTGTTTATTGAGCCTTTGTCCCTTTCGGGATCGCTGATAAACATAATCCAGCCCATCAAGCCAGGCCTGCACTGCCAATAGCCCCACGTTGTAACTACAGGGGGAAACTGGAGTATCCGCATCTAAAGCGCCGCCCCCCTGTTTTGCCAGTTTCTCTACCTGAGCCACATAGTCAAGGGAGTGGGCTCGACTGATTACGGTGGTAACTAAATCAGGGCACAGTGGGTTGGGCGATCGCCACTGGAGCGACCTTAAATGGCTTTGCCCCTTCAAATAACGAGTCACCGCCCGTAACCGTAGCGGTGACTCTGGATGCGCCGGTCCCGTATCGTGGTTTAAAAACTCATCGGAGTAAATCACACAAACCATAGGAAGACGCGTTTTGTCAGGGTTAAAATCCCTTGGCTGAGTACTTTAACGCTCAGTGGAACGACGGATAAACTCCTGGGCATCCCGGCTGGGGGTGTAGGTGTAACCCACCGTTGACGCATTGGAATCATCCAAGAGTTGAGGGGTAATAAGCACCACCAACTCTCGACGCTGATTATCACGCTCAGTGCGGCGGAATAGGGCGCCCAATAGGGGCAAATCACCCAAGATAGGAATCTTGGTTACCGTACTTCGGTCCGTATCCTGAATAATTCCTGCCAGCACCAAGGTTTGACCATCGCGAATCCGAATCCGCCCAGAGGATAAACGGCGTTCAGAAATCAGCGTCACAAAAATCCCCGATGGACCGAAGTCAGTGGTTTCTCGCTCGTCAAACTCTCCAATGGGAATCCGCAGAGAAGGTGACACAGACAAACTGATAAAGCCATTGTCATCAATACGATCCACTTGGACGCCCAAAATCAAACCTGCGCGTTCCTTCTCCACCTCCGTGGAAATCGTCAGGGTGTCACCACTTTGATTCGTCTCAGATTCAATGGTTCCTACTACCTCTTCCGTCAGCTCCACCTGGGCCACTTGACCCTCCTGAACCACCAGGGTCGGATCGGTCAAGATTTTAGCGTTGTTGTTCACCACCGCTAGCTGAAGCTGAGCCAAGAAGTCGCTACTAAAGTTGAACGGGCTAGCGTTCTCTCCAAACACCTCTCCATTGATGGAAATTGGCGCGTTACCAACGCCAGTAATACTGCCGGGGGGAACGCTAAAGGGAGCACCACGATCATTCCAGTTAATGATGCCGATACCACCCGTGTTCACAATACGAGTGCCATCAATTCCAAAGGAGAAGCTGGTGCCAATGCGCTCCGTTTCCAGCAAATTGATATCAATAACCCGCACATTAACGGCAACCTGACGTACCCGCCCATCAATGCGTGTGAGCTGCTCCGACGCCAAAGCCACCAAATCTCGCTGTCCTACCAAGGTCAAAGAGTTGGTTCGCTGGTCAACAGCCACCTGGAGTCCGCGCAAGATAGGAATGGAGTCCTGGGGCTCGTATCGCAGTTCATTAATCGTGGTGCGCTCAGTGGTAGTGGTTTGAGTCAACGGTGCTGATCGTAGCTGTCCCTGACCGCCAGTTCCGCCGCCAGTGGTTTGCTGCTGATTGCCCACATTCACCTGAACCACCTCAGTTTGTCGCTCCGTGGCTGTAGAAGCGCTCTCAGCTCCTAAGGTCACTAGGAAACCAGCGGCATTTTCTGCGGAAGTTTGGTTAATACGAATGGACCGCACAACGACGTTACGGGCGCTGTTGGGAAGGGTTTTACCTACAAATACTGTTTGCCCAACGCGGTTCGCCTGAAGCCCACTAATACGAAGCACATAGTTGAAAACGTCCTGAACGGGCTCGTTTTCAATATCGACGCTAATGCGAGAGCTACTATCGCTTCCTTCGCCGGACTCACTACCCACTTCAGCGAAAGCGATATTGACGCCACCAGCCCGGGCTAATAGAGATAGCACCTCGCGAACAGGGGCGTCACGCAATACTAAGCGGGGAATAATCTGATTGGTTCCCAAGTTGACGGTGTAGGGACGAATGGGAACGTCAGATACGGCGATGTCGCCATGGGGAATAGCTACGGCGCGAGGCAGGGTGGGGGGGACCACTGGCTGCACCGAAGCTCGCTGACCATCAATGGTCACGCCAGGGTTCTGCACCATAACACCAGTGGATGAACCCGTGTTTTGGCGACTAGCAGGAGGACGACTAACTTGGCGATCGCTGGTGGAAGGCTGGGCTTCTTGGGCCACTGCCGCACCGGTGCCGGTGTAAGCCAAAACTAAGTTGCCGGTATTGCCCGTTGGTCGAATCCGCCCCACTGGACGACTGCCGGTGCCTTTAACCGTCACCTGCACCGTTGATGCATCTAACTGAGTTACTTCCACCATGGAAATTCCCGGTGCCGGATTTTCCCGAGTTATCTGTCCCCCTGGAATAGCCAGCCGGGCGTCGGCCACATGGGCAACCAGGTCATTGCCTTGGGGGGGAAGGAGGAAAATCTGAGGACGTTCGCTGGCGTCGGACATTAGCTCCACTTCAACGCTGCCGTCGGAGGTGGTCCGCACTTGCACGTCCGAAACGGTGGTGATGGCCCAAGCGGGCTGAACCATTGCAGCGAGCCCACTGAACGCTATACCACCTAGGATCTGACTGTACTTCACCTTGAACTCCTCACTGAGATGATTTTAGAAACTGAGTAACCCTAAGAGACAAAACTAGGGAACGAGCTTGAAAAGCTGGCTGCCGGCGAAACGATTATGCCTAATACCTGACTAAGTGATGTGCTTAATAATTAGCTAGCTTATTCTGAGTTCTCTGGCGATCGCCACTTTCCTCACCCATTTATAGCTAATTTATGGCTAGAGTCCACAGCCAAAATCCATAGCAACCTTACACAAAGAGCGGGTCTCAGAAAATTCTCGAAACAGTTTTAAACTGCTTTGCCCACCTTACTGTAGCCGAGCTTTTTCAAAGGTTCCACTAGAAATGCACATCTTTTGGAAAAACTAGCCCGACTTTTGGCTGAAATATTAACTTATTCAGCCTCGCCCTCCTCACCTTCTGCTGCTTCCGCTGCCTGCTGCTGCTCCACTAGCTCTGAGGACGACACTGGGGTTAGCACCTTTAGGTCCAGGGAGGTGGCAATCTTGATCTTCGGCTGACCAGCCGCCACGAGCTGACCATTTTGGGCATCAAAGCGCACCGGTTGGTTAGCCACCGTCAGCTCTGAATTGATGTTGTCCACCACCAGCAGCGCCTGGTAGCGCTCCAGGTTGCGCAAAATATTGCTGGTTTGGTCAAAATCGCCCTCGAAGGTGACAGAAACGGTTTGCTCCCGAAGCTTGCCATTTACCGGAGCACCCCAGGCACCGTTGGTTACCACGACAGCGCCTGCCTCATCGGGCTCAAACTTCACCAGACGACCAAACTGCTCGGTTACGATTCGGTTCAAATCCAAGGGCAAAGCGGTGGTGGTCTCCTCGCTGGGAAACAGTGCTAGCACTTGCTGTTGCATGCCCTTGGCTTCATCCAGTTTCTGGAACACCTCTTGCAAACGCTGGCGCTCTTCCGCCACTCGCTCTAGCTGAGCCTCCTTTTCACTCACCTGAGCCTTGAGCTCCTGGTAGCTTTCATACTTGGGCATTACAAAATTGACGCCCAGGTAAATTGCAGCTCCGATACCGGCGATCGCAATTCCAATCCCTTGGGTGGCCGGGGTCATCGTAATCCCAAAAACAACGGGATAGTCCGCCCCAAAATCCTCTGCGCCTGCGTTACTTAATGTCATGGTGCTTCATTCCTCGGTCGGTGCTTCCTATAGTCTCGGCGTTAATAAGTAGAGTTGGGTATTGCTAAACAGCAGCCTAAACGGAAAAGGCTACTCAGCGGCGGGGGATTCAGTGGGAGCTGGCGACGGGGCGACGGCTGGTTTTATTCCCGTTTGATCCATGATGGCCCGAATCTCCTCCAGGCGCACCACCAAACCGGCGGCTCCGTTGCGATCTAGCTCCTGAATTAAATCTTCGGCGGTGCTGTCTGTGTAAGCGGTCTCAATGGAATACTCCACTACCGGTGGCAAGTTGCCAATATCTGCCTGTACGGCCTCTAGATCCGCTGGATTAAGCACCGTGTAAGACAATCCCTCCGGCAGCTCCTCAAAGGCGACCTGTTCCCCTTCTTGGGGGATTTCAATATTGGCAGGATTATCTTGAACTTCGGTGCGCACTAGCTTGGTGGCATCCACATCCAGGAAAGGGGACTGGCGCAGCAGCAGCAAAAACTCTCCCACCGCCTCAACAGAAGAGGCATTGCCTGCAATAACAATTTTCTTCTTCGGCGGCGGCGGCACTGCTTCTCCTTCCCTTGGGCGAGTGGTGGCAGCCTTTGGCGTTTCCTCCCGCAGCTCTTGCATTTGTACTCCGGGGGGAAGGCGATCGCGAATATCCCCCAAAATTGCCGACCAGGCGCGAATCTTGTTGAAAACCCCCACCAACGCCCGAGTTTGGTCCCGAATAATGGCAGTTTCCGCCTGAGCCGTCTCAGCCCGATCAATATCCGCCTGCAAATCGCTTAAGTCTTCGTCCAAGGCAATTTGCTGACTCTCCAGCTTGGACATTTCAAAATTCAGCCACAAAAATGCGCCGCCCACAACGCCCACCGCAGCCAATGCCCCAGCTACGCCTAAATAAAGGGGCGTTTGTCCCGCTAAGCTAATGCCGCCGCTCTCTTTCTTCTTGGCTGCAGGTTTCCCCCCCGACTGAAACTCCGGGCGGTCCTTGAGAAAATTAACGTTTAAGCTATACATGGCGGTTACTAACAGTAATTACGGGAAAACACTTCGGAGCTTCTGGCTTTTTGCGGCGTACTTTCACCCATCTTTAGGGCGCTGAAAGTCACCAACAATATTTCATCGAACGCTCTTTGGGACGTTTTGATTTAAACGCCGCTAAGATGCCGATCACCCCGCCTTTTCATCCAGGGTTTCCCGCAGCCCCAAACCTAGCACAACCCCAAATCCAGGGCGCTGGCTATAGGTGATGGCGTCATCCCCCTCAATACCCAGGGCATCGACGGGGTCCACGCGACTGGTGGGAATATTTAGGCGGCTGTTGAAAAACTGGTCCGCATCGCCGATCGCCGCCCCTGGTCCTGCTAATAAAAGCTGCACAATTTCCAGCTCTTCACTTTGGTTAAGGTAGAAATCAATGGACCGCCGTAGCTCGTCCGATAGCTCCCCCATCATCTTGACGATCGCCGCATTGCCCGGGTTCATTCCCGTGGTGCCCGTCCCCACCGAATCATCGCTGGTGATGGGCACCGTCATTTCCATCAACAAATCCGTGTCCCGAGAGGGGGGCATATTCATGGCCCGATTGAGGGCCTCTTGAATTTGGAACGTGCCCAAGGGAACGGTGCGAGAAAATTGAGGAATGCCGTTAACAATAATGGCAATTTCCGTGCTGTCAAATTCAATATCCAGCAGCACCACCGCCTGCTCTGGAGTATAGGCGCGAAGCTGATCGCGGATGGTGCGGATTAGGGCAAAACTGGCGATTTCTAGGGTCCTAATTTGTAATCCCGCCTGCTCAAAAGTGTCCAGGTAGGTATCAGTCACCTCCCGACGGGTGGCCACCAACAGCACCTGCACCTTTTCAATGCCGTCTTCGTCGGTGAAATACCCTAGCTTTTGGTAATCCACGTCCGCTTCTTCGCGAGGAAACGGCAGGTACAGTCCCGCTTCCTGATTCATAAAGTCCCGCAACTCTTCATCGTTTAGCTCAGCAGGCACGGGAATCAGGCGAATCACCGCCTCTCGTCCCGGAATAGCGGTGGAAATTTGCTTTACCTTAACTCGGCTGTCGTCAATCACCGCCTGGATCAGCTCCGCAACGGCAGGGGGGTCGAGGATGGCTCCCTCATCGATAATGCCCTCCGGTACCGGCACTGAAGACAGCACGTTGAGCTTATATTTCTGCCCTTTCTTTTGTACCTGAGCCAAATTAATTCGGTCCGGTGCAATTTCAATGCCAATGCCCTGTTTCCCGCCGCCGACTAGGTTGCCGAAGGCGTCTGTAAGGGGTGCAAGTAAGTTTCCAACGGCGTTCATAGTGGTGGTGCCCTCAACCAATCTCCCGGATGCCCAGATCCAGATGCCCAATGTTTTTAGTACCTGGTCTCACAGGCACTTTTGGTAGTGCTCTGGGGCTGCTACCTAATCTAATCCACAATTTTTCGAATCCACAATTTTTTGGCTCCCAATTGAACAATTAATGAACAGTTCTGAACGTTAAAGACTCTAAAATTTGAGTCCCGTAATTGGAAGCCCGTGATTTTAAGCCCGTAAAATTGCGAGTGAGCCGTGCCGACAGGTTTCTCCTCTTCAAAAAGGATTTTAAGGAAACACCTTAAGAGGGAGGGGCGTCGATTCGGCTTATGGGAATTTCTTAGGGACACTTATGGCACAAGGGTTTGGGCGGCGGTGGTTGAAGCGGTTGGTGCGATCGCTGGCGTGGATGACGTTGGGGGTGGTCCTGAGCTGGCTGGTGAGCTGCGGCGGCGGATCGGGGGCTGCCAACGACAACACCCTGGAGTTTTGGACGATGCAGCTCCAGCCGAAATTTACGACGTATTTTGAGGAGCTGATCGAAGAGTTTGAGGGCAGTCATCCAGGAATTACGGTGAAGTGGCTGGATGTGCCCTGGTCGGCGATGGAGAGCAAGATTCTGACGTCGGTGTCGGCGGGAACGGCTCCCGATGTGGTGAATTTAAATCCCACCTTTGCGTCGAAGCTGGCGGAGCGTGACGCTTGGTTGCCCTTGGGCGATCGCCTGGACACTACCACTCAAGAGAGCTATTTAGACAATATTTGGCAGGCGGCAAAGCTGGAGGGACAGTCCTTTTCACTGCCCTGGTATCTGACAACGCGATTAACAATTTTTAATAAAGAGCTTCTAGAGTCAGCGGGTATTGAGCAGCCGCCCACCACCTATGAGGAGTTGGCGACGGTGGCGGCTCAGGTGCGGGAGAAGACGGGAAAATATGCGTTTTTTGCCACCTTTGTGCCCGATGATTCGGGGGAAGTGCTTGAGTCCTTTGTGCAAATGGGGGTGACCCTGGTGGACGATCAGGGGCAGGCGGCGTTTGATTCACCTGAGGGTAAAAAGGCGTTTCAGTTTTGGGTGGATTTGTATAGAAACGGGCTTCTGCCGAAGGAATCTCTAACTCAGGGACATCGGCGCGCCATCGATTTATACCAGGCGGGGCAAACGGCGATTTTGGCGTCCAGCCCTGAATTTATGGGGGCGATCGCCACCAACGCTCCCACTGTGGCGGCGGTTTCAGAGGCGGCTCCCCAGGTGTCGGGGGATACGGAGAAGGTGTCGGCCGCGATGATGACGTTGGTGGTGCCTAAGCAAACTAAGAAGCCGGATCTGGCGACGGAGTTTGCCGCATTTGTTACCAATAGTGCCAACCAGCTAGCCTTTGCCCAGGCGGCTAATGTGCTGCCTTCCCAGAAAGATGCGCTGGGAACGTTGCGCGATGAGTTGGTGTTGGCGGCTGAAAAGGCGAAGGGAGAGGAGAACACTGATTCAAAACTGGTGCAGGCACGGCTGTTAAGTGCGGTGCAGCTAGAAAGGGCAGATGTGCTGTTGCCCCCCATCCGTAATATCAAGCTGTTGCAGTCGGTGATTTACGAGAATTTGCAGGCGGCAATGTTAGATGAAAAAACCGTGGATGAGGCGATCGCCGATGCTGCTGAAGCCTGGAATCAGGGTTAGGCTAAGATAACCGATGGCTAGCGGTTGTTTGTAGGTTTGTCTATAAGTAATGTGCTAGGCCTGGGGCTGTGGCTCAGCTGGATAGAGCAAGCGCCTCCTAAGCGCTAGGTCGCGGGTTCGAATCCCGCCAGTCCCGTTGATTTTAGGTCCCTTTCGATTGGAGCGATCGCCTGAACTAGCTACGATGCGACAGATTCACAAGGGTTACAATTTTAGGTGATGTTACGCTGTTTTATGGGCTATGGCGTGGACTAGCAAGGATAAAAAGAAGCTGCGGTTGGCGCTATTGGATGCCTATCGAGGGTATGCGCCCCTGAAGATTTTTGTGGCGGATGAGTTGGGGGTTCGGTTGGAGACGATCGCCAGTGAAAGCGCCGGGTTAGAAACGGTGGCGTTTGATTTGGTTGATTGGGCGGAGTCGAAGGGGAAATTAGACGATTTATACGAGGCGTTTGTCGAGGAGAATCCGGGGAAGGCAATTGATGTCAGTAGTGGGGGAGATCGCCAAGAGACATCCAGTGCACACACCATTAACCAAGAGCATTCGGGGGGTGGGGATAACGTCGGCGGCAGTAAGACGGTTATCAATAACTATTACGGCGGAAGGTAAGCGACGTGGTTCAATCCTGGATGGTTTGATCGGTGGCGATCGCCCTGTTGCTGCCCTATTTACTGTGGGCTCCCATTGGAACAATTACCACTTGGCAAATGGCGAAAATTAATCGTGCGCGGTTTTGATGACCTTGTGTTTTTTTTTGGCAGGCTATTCAGCGGCGGCAAAGATTTCGTCGGCAGTTAGGGGTAAGTCGGGAAAAACGCCGGATACCAATTTATCCCCGGCGCGGAATTTCTCTTCCGTATATTCCCCGTCCCGTAGCTGAAGAATCGTGATGGTGGGTCGTTTCGGGGTGCCAATATATCGTGCTGCGCCCAGACCGCGATAGTCCACAATCCAATATTCTTGGATGCCCAGTTGTTCATAGTCGGTGAGTTTGCGGCTGTAGTCGTTTTGCCAGTTGGTGCTGACGACTTCGACGACGAGTTTGAGGGTGGTGCCGTTTTTAATGACGGCGGACGTGGTCCATTGTTTTTCTTGGGCGAGGCGGTTGCGAGCGATGACGCAGAGGTCGGGGATGTAGCCGGTGTCGGTGCCGGTGCCGTCGTCGGGGGCTTGGACGAGGCATTCGGTGGAGAGGGTGTAGGGCAGTTGGTTTTGGTGGATGGTGATGCCGAATTTGACGGTGAGGAAGGTGCTGATGGTGGTGTGGGGACCGGCGGGCTGCATTTTTTTTGGGATTCCGTCGATTAGCTCATAGCGCCCTTCTTCGTCCGGTTGCCATTGCACAAAGGTGTCTAGGTCCATCATTTGCCGTTGGGTTTCGGGGCTAAGGCGATCGGTGACGGCGGCAGTTACGAGTTGTCCCATGGCTTTGAAAAGGGAGTTCTATTTGGAGCTTAGCAATGGTTGAGGCGGTTATGGGTTGAGGAGTTTGTGGATTAGGCGTTTTAGGGGGCGGAGGAGGCGACGCCACCAGGGGAGGGCTTTAGGTTTGCGGCGGCGGGATTTTTTGGGTTTGGGACGAGGGCTGGGTTGGTCGAAGCGTTCCAGTTCCCAGGGTTCTGGTTGGCGGGGTTCGCCGATTTGGGGGGCGCGGATAGTTTCGGTGGGAGCTGGGATAGCTTGCAGTACCTGCCTCAGATTGTTCTCCACCTGTTTGACCATATGGTCTAAGCCTAACTTGGCAAAGATATCGCGAGCAGCAATATAACTCTCCTTAGCTTCCCATTTTCTATTCAGTTTTGCCCAAGCTAAACCCAGTCCATTGAGGGACGCTGCCTGCCCAAATAGATCGCCGACTTCCCGTTTTATAGCTAGGGACTGCCTATAGTGATAAATGGCATTATGCTGCTGTCCTTGGATGCTGTAAGTATTGCCCAGATTACCGAGGCATACTGCCTCACCGTCGCGATCACTAATTTCTCTGAAAATAGCTAAAGACTTCTCATGGTAGTCAGTGGCCTGATCATAATCTTCCAATGAACTGTACTCACACCCCAAGTTAGATAGGCACAGACCTTCACCGTAACGATCTCCAATCTCACGGTAAATGGTTAAGGCTTCCTTATGATAGTCAACGGCACGGAGATGCTTTCTCAGAAGATGATATCCACCACCCAGACCATTTAGACACTTTGCTGCGCCAAGACGATCACCACGCTCACGGTAAATAGCTAGAGACTGTTCATGACAGTTAAGGCCATGATGATGCTCTCCTAAAAACTGATATGCATTACCCATATCAAGAAGAGAACTAGCTTCAACATCCCAATCCAGCAAAGATTTAGCTAGTTCTCCCTTGAAATATGAATACTCAATAAAATCTTCAGTCTCTCCCTTAGTTCGCCATTTTCCGGGACCTGCTCGCTGGACATCAGAATAATAGGCGAGTGCCAGTTTCAACGGTCCTTGAGTATCTGCTACCCGGCTTTCCACAAACCCCTTCACCACCGGCTGCCAGCTAAAGACTAAATCCTCCTCCCCCTGCCCGGTCTGAATTAAAAACGCCCGCCGCGCCAGCCCTTGCAGAATTTCATAGGTTTCCCCGTCAAATAACCGCCCCACAAACGATCGCCGAAACGCCGAAACCAACCCCAATACCCGCCGCTGGTCCTCCGTCAACCGGTCATACCCCTGGCGCAAAACCCCCTCCACCGACACCTCCTCCGCCCCCCGGTGTAACCCCTCAATGGCAAACACCTCCTCCGACAACAGAGACACATGACCCCCATCGGGGCGACAATCCCGCAACCACCCCGCCGCCAACGTCAACACCAACGGATACCCCGCCGCCCGCTCCACAAACGCCCCCAGCTCCTCCCCGCTGCCCTGCACCCCCAACTCTTGCAACAGCGATCGCCCCTGATCCACCGTCAACCCATCCGCCACCGACACCCAACCCAATCCACTGGCCCGCAACTCCCCCCGCACCCGCGATGTCACCAACATCCGCCCCTTACCCCCCACCGCCGTCCAACGCTTCACAAAATCCCCAAACCGCCCCGACAGCTCCACCTCCGGCTCCACCGACTCAAAATTATCCAACACCAACAACCCCGACCCCTCTCGCAACACCCCCGCCAACCGCTCCAGCACATCCTCCTCCCGCTCCGCCTGCTCCACCGACCATCCCCCCAACTGCCGCAACCCTCGCCGCGCCACCGTGTCAAAAGACGGCACCGCAAACAAATTCACCCACAACTTCCGTCCCTGCCACCCCTCAAACACCCGCGCCGCAATGGTCGACTTCCCCGCGCCCCCTGGACCATAAACCCCCACCAACGGCGTACCCTTCAGCAGTTTCTGGACCGCCCCAAACTCATCCCGCTCCTGCCAATGCTTCAACGGCGGCGGCACATCACTCAAACCCACCGCCTTCTCAACAGTCCCACCCTTAATAGTCAGATTGCCCACATCCCCGGCAATCTGAATCCCCGTCCCTTCAGGACCAATGTTTTGATTTTGGTTAGTCATGGCATCCCAAAACGGCACGTCATCACGGCACCCTACAGGTTTAACTCATTTACGTCCCCTGCGATTTGAACTCCCTTGGCATTCTTCCCGGAAATATTCTGAGTTTGCTGCACTCCGCCAGACTGCTGAATCGCCATTTTTAAGCCTTGCGCCTGCGATCGCACCTCCTCTGCAAACGCCGAATCCTCCACCAATTCCGCCTCCAAAACTGGCTCAATCATCGGCTGCAAAACCGCCATCGACGCCTTCGGATCCTCCGGCAACGCCAGCTTTGATTTTTTACTCAGGCGATCGCGAATCAACTTCCATAGTGACTTCGCCAACTTCCCCGTCTTCCCCACCCCGTCCACAATCTGAAACCCATTCGCCAAAATCCCCAAAATTGCGATCGCATTCATCCCCACAACCTCTCAAAAGTGACCACCTTTGTTTTAACTTGCGGGGGCGATCCTCAACCCAGCTTCGACCCACCCGTAAGAAACCAAACAACCCATCCACCGTCAGCGGCAACTCCATCCCAATCGGCACACCTCCTCCCCCACCAATAAACGCTCCAGCTTCACAGGCGCGAACAACGCAACGCCCGTGAAGCGGCCCGTTCCGCCCCTAAACCCAACTCGATACCTGGTCTCTGCCTTTAGACTTGCCGTTGTAAAGCGCCTTATCCGCCAAAGCAATTAAATCCTCAGGGGACTGCTCCATGGTGGGAATTAAAGTGGCAACCCCAAAAGTCATCGACACAATCGGTTTAATCTGCGAAGTGGCATGGGGAATATCCAACACCTCAATGCTTTTTCTTAACCCCTTTGCCAGGGCGATCGCCCTTTCCAAACCCGTCTTCGGCAAAATAATCGCAAACTCTTCCCCTCCATAGCGCGCCGCTAAACTAGGCACCCGCTTCAATTTTCGCTTCAAAGCCAACGCCACATTTTTAATACAAACATCCCCCGCTTGATGACCATAAGTGTCATTGAAATTCTTGAAATAATCAATGTCGCAAATGATCAATGTCAACGGCGATTCACTAAGACCATGCCGTTGCAATTCCTGACTAAAATGCATATCAAAAGACCGACGATTATGCAGAGTTGTTAATCCGTCGGTATGGGAAAGATAATCTAATTCAGCAATCAACCTTTCCTTATCTTTCTCAGCTTGGATCCGCTCTGAAACCTCAGCTTTTAAATGCCGATTTGCCCGCACCAACGCGCTGGTCCGTTCGGAGATTTGAAGCTCTAAATTTGAATTACTTAAGCTAACCCGCACAAAGAAATAGGCAGCAATAACCGTAAAAAAGGACGTAAGGGCAATTAGAATGACCGCATCGTGTTTCATCTGCTCAATCATGGAAAAAGCCTCTGAAACATCCTGCTGTACTACCAGAGTCCACCCCAGTCCAATGGGTTGTTTAAGGGCGATTACGTCACGATTTTGGTCTTTATACGTGGCAAAAGATTGATGGTTCGCTAATGTCCCCTGAAAAATAGGGTGATTGCTAAAATCCTGAAGCTCATTATCTAACTTGGAGCTGGGGCTGCCGTGGGCAATCACCCGCTTGTCCTTATTTACCAAAAAAGCAAAGCCAGTTTTCCCAATTTGAATATCAGAAATTGCCTCAGAAATATCCACTAAATTTGAGCAGGCAGCCAATACTCCCACCAATAATCCCTCTGCTTTGATAGGTACCGATAAACACAGAGCAGTTTTCTGGGTGTTGCTTTTCACTAAAACTTGCTGACCAAACTCTTTGCCCGCAATAATGTCGCGAAAATAAGTGCGATTGCCATGGTTTTTAAGCGCTTTATCATCGCTACGGGCGACCACATTCCCATCAAGATCTAGCGTAAAAAAACGGAACGACGACACCATCAGCCCCGGGAGTCTTGCTGATGCTATCAACACTGGAGTTTGGGCTTTTGGATCCATTGAAATAATGCGCTCACTAAACGCATCTTGGCGCAGAGTCAGGAGAATTTTCCCCGTCCAGCTATCCACCTGTGCCGACGTTAACTGAGCCTGTCGCCGAAAATCTGTCCTAACATCCGCCGCCAGCGTTTTTTCCTGGCTCCGAATGCAAAAAAGCAGCCCTATTGAAGGAACCAGTGCCACAGCGGAAATTGCGATTAGGGTTTGAAAAATAATTCTAAGCTTTCGCTTTTTCCCCTTCCCCAAGCGCTCAGGCAATGGACGTTTTTGTACCCCTGAAGCAGCGGTCGCAGAAAAATGCCCTGAGCTTAACAGCGTGTTTTTCATAAGCCTGCATCAACTCAGATTAAAACTGACATTGCTCCACCTTGATTGCTGTTACTAGATAACCGATCATTCTTTCTTATCCAGATTTTTGCCATTTTGCCGAATTCAATTTTATTAAAAAGAATTAATAGCATTGCAGCATATATTTTGGCTTCTCTTGGCAAACGTCCGCCACCAACATCCCCTTCATTGCAACAATGTCTAAGATGCAAACAGGAAAATATATCTGCATAACCAAATCTGCGGAATAAAACACCGAAGAATAAAAAAGGACTTGGGACTATGGCAAACGGCACCGCAGTGGTTGACTCGAAAAACGCATCGTCGGCTGAGCGATCGCAGGATTGGGACTTATCGGCCCTGTATGCCAGCTTTGACGACCCCAAGTTCCATAGCGATTTGACGGCAGTGCAGGCGCAGGTGGCAGAATTTCGCGACGCTTACCGGGGAAAGGTAGCGGCGTTGGCTCACGATAAACCGGAGGCGATCGCCCAGGCGCTGACCAAGCTGGAAGCTATTTATCGCACCGTTGACTATTTATATAGCTACCCGTCCCTGGTGTTTGCAGCGGATACGGCGGATACGGCGGCGCAACAGGCAATGGACAAAATGCAGAAAGCACTGACGGCGGTGCAAAATGAGCTGCTGTTTTTTGAGCTGGAGCTACAGGGACTAGACGCCGAGACCATTGCTGCTTTACAGACTCATCCTAGTCTTAGCGATTACGGTCACTATCTCCACAATATTGGCAAGTTCGCCCCCTATCGCCTGGATGAAACGGTGGAGCAGGTGCGCAACCAGGATAATTTGACCGGGCGGCGGGCGTTTATTCAGCTTCATTCAGAGCACAGTAGCCAGCAAACCTATGAGCCTGTAACCACCCCCGATGGCACCGTCGCCAAAACCCAAGCGGAGCTATCGGCACTGATGTTTCAGGAAAATCGTGAGGTGCGGGAAAAGGCTTACAAGTCCCAACACCAGGTGATGGAAACCCACAATTCCCTGTATGCATATATCTTGAGTGCGATCGCCCAGGACCACGCCACAGAAAATCGACTGCGAGGCTATGAGTCCACCCTAGCGAAACAACTGCTTGGGGATGAGGTGCCTCCGGAAGTGTTTTGGGCGGTGATTAACGGCACTAAAGATCGCGTTGATCTGTGGCAAAAATACTATCGTCTAAAAGGTGAAGCTATGGGAGAAAAAATCCGCTCCTGCGATATTTATGCTCCTTGGGATACGGATCCTGCTCCTATTCCCTATGACGAAGGAGTTGATACTTTATTAGATGCCCTGAAGCGATTTGATGATGTGTACGCGGGTCGGGCGATCGAATTTTTCACCCAAAATCTAGTGGATGCTCGGGTGCGTCCCACCAAGCGCGGCGGTGCGTTTTGTGCATACAGCCCTGGCAAAAAGAGCTTTTTGTTGCTGTCCTATACCAACGACTACAGCTCCTTATTTACCCTGGCTCACGAAATGGGTCATGGTTTGCATTTCGATTGGATTGACGCAAAACAAAGCTACTTAAATTCAAATCCGCCAATGATTTTGGCAGAGGTGGCATCTACGTTTAACGAGCTGTTGCTGTTAGATTATCTGCTGGAAAAAGAGACCGATTTGGACGCCCAGAAGGCATTATTAACGCGTCAAATCGAGGATCAACTTAACTTGTTATTCCGTCAAAGCACCATTAGCTGCTTGGAATCAGCTATCCATGAAAAGGCGGCGGAAGGTCGATTAGACACTAGTTTTGTTAACGAAGCTTGGACCGGCCTGTATCAGGAACTGTGCGGTGACGCGGTGGAACTTTTGCCCGATCATCAATACGATTGGTCGCGTATTGGTCATATTTTTTTCAAGCCTTTTTACTGTTACCAATACACCGCTTCTAATATCGTTAGCCTGGCGTGCTATCAGCAGTATAAAAAGCAGGGGCGTGATTTTATTCCCGGCTATTTGGAGTTATTGGCAGCGGGGGGTAGCGAAAACCAAATCGATGCCCTGCGCAAATACGTGGGCGTTGACCTGGCGGATCCCCAAACGATCGCCGATGCTCTAGCCTATGTAGACGGACTGATGCAGCGCCTGGAGGCTGCCCTTTAATCCTGTCTACCCATGTGTGCCCATGATTTACACCTTGGATGAGCTGACGCAGGCGATCGCCCAAGACCCGAACCAGTGGCGATCGCTGGTGTTTACCAATGGCTGCTTTGACCTGCTCCATGTGGGACACGTGCGCTATTTGATGGCGGCGCGGCAACTGGGGAAGCGGCTGGTGGTGGGGCTCAATAGTGACGCTTCGGTGCGGGGGCTAAAGCCGGCAAAACCGGGTTATCCAGAGCGACCGATTGTGCCGGAATTACAGCGGGGGGAAGTGCTAGCGGCGTTGAAACCGGTGGACGGGGTGGTGATTTTTAACGAGCCCACTGCGGGTCCCACGATCGCGGCCCTTCAGCCAGATATTTACGTTAAGGGTGGCGACTACACCGTTGATACTTTGCCGGAAACGCCCATTGTGCGCAGCTACGGTGGTGAAATTAAGCTGATTCCGGTGGAAGTTGCTACGGGCACCACTGGGATTATTGAGAGGATTCTAGGCTCTCCTGGGTAATGCCGTCGTTCACCTGTTGTAATTTTCGCCGTCGTTCTTGGCGATCGCGCCAGCCCCGCCAAGCCAAAATTCCGAGGGTCATAGCCGTCAACGGAAACACGAAGCCCCACATGGCAGTGGTAAACAGGGGCAGCATGGCGTTGCTGGTGGACTTAAACACCAAATAGGTCATATAGGCCACGTAGTAGCCCAGGAATAATGCCCCCTCCCAGCGATCAATGGTGTAGCCGCTAAAGAAAATGGGCAAACAGGCGACGGCGACGGCCAGGGCAACGGGAATATCAAAGGTGAGGGCATCGGGCGGCACCGGTAACCCGGCTGGAGTCAAGCTAGCCGCAACCCCTAGAACCCCCAGCAGGTTAAACAAATTGCTGCCGATTACGTTACCCACCGCAATATCTCGCTCTCCTTTAAAGCTGGCTACTACCGAGGTCGCTAGCTCCGGCAGGGAGGTGCCCACGGAAATAATCGTTAGCCCAATCACCAGCTCGCTCATGCCCCAGGAGCGCGCCAGCACCACCGCATTGTCCACCAGCAGCTTGGAGCCAGACACCAACATAAAAATCCCAACGGCCACTAGGGCAAAATCCTGGGCCCACTGAATTAAACCGGCATTGGCGATCGCCCCATATTCCCGCTCATAATCTTCTAACCCATCGTCATTGCCCTGCTTGCGCCCTTTGATAAACAGAAAAACCGTGTAGGTAATAATGCCCGCCAGCAACACAAACCCATCCGTTTGATGCAGCTGCCCATCGAGGGAAAATAACAGCACCAGCGCCGAGACGCCAATGCACAACGGCACATCCAGGCGCACCAGCTGCTGAGACACGGCTAGGGGGGCAATAATCGACGCGATACCTAACGTAGCGAGCACGTTGAAGATATTGCTGCCTAGGGCGTTGCCGAGGGAGATGGCGTCGCGCCCCAGCAAAATTGATTGAATACTAACGGCTAATTCCGGGGCGCTAGTGCCAAACGCCACCACCGTCAATCCCACAATGAGCGGGGCGATGCCAAACCGAGCGGACAGGCGAACGGAGCCCCGAACCAAAACATCAGCGCCTAAAGTGAGTAGTAGTAGCCCTGCAATTAGAAGCAAAAAGGTCATAAATTAACAAGCTCAGTGAGTGGGCGATCGCTCCAGAACGTGGATATCAACCGATTCCCTGCTATCAACGATGACATTGGGTCAGTCAGTAATTCAATGGAAAGCTCAGTGGCTCCGACGGTAAGGTGGAAGCCAGAACAAGTTTAGATATTTCCCCTTGCTGTTAGGTTTCCCTGAAAATTACTGAGGAAGAGCGATCGCCAAAATTAGCGAAATTAGAGTGCGGTGAATGGTGCGCAAGAAAAACTACGCAAAGAACGCAAGCGACGGGCGAAAATTTAGAACGGTGGATTACTCCGGGCGCAAACGTCATAATCTACGTCCATTTATATTCATCACTTTAAAGAATCATAATCTAGAGAATCGTTTGGTGGTGGCTCTTCCCTAAAACATTCCATGGCAAATCCCACACCCTCAGAAGCTAAATCTTTTGATCTTCCTTTGACGGAATCAATTTCTGTGCGCCCCTGGCAGCCGGGCGATCGCCAAGCCGCAGCGGACTTAATTCGGTTGGTGTTGGGAGAATACAACCTGCCGTGGCAGCCGGAGTCGGCAGATCGCGATGTGGTGCAGGTGGAAGAGTGTTATCTGCAAGCCGACGGGGAATTTTGGGTGTTGGTGCAGCGGCAAGGTAGTGAAGAGGAGGAAGAGTTAGAGACCTTGGTAGGCACGGCGGCATATTTTCCTGTGGCGCGCGGGGATGGTGCTGTGGAAATTCGCAAAATGTATTTTCATCCATCCATTCGAGGGCTGGGGCTGGGACGGAAAGTTTTGACGCTTTTGGAAGAGGTGATCGCCCAAAAAGGTTTCAAGACAATCTGGATTGAAACAGTCTCTGCCATGAAGGCAGCGATTCATCTCTATGAAACTAGCGGATACCAACCTGATACCGACGTGGAAACGGAACGGTGCGATCGGTGTTATGTGAAATATTTGTCGTAAGGGAATCGCAAGATAATCTCTAAAACCTTAATTGCTCTGGTTTAGAACGCCTCTATGCTGAATTCAACGGATGTTTTAAGTTATCGAACAACGAGCCATAATGCGTCGCTGTCCTTTGAAATTAGGGTTAATGATAGACCCATTGGGGAATTTTTCTACGGTAAATCTGCTGAGGAAAACACTACGCCAGTCCCCTTCAGACTATTCAGGAGTGGCTTAGGAATTCAGCCGGTTCAACTGTTGGGTGCTGATCCAGAGAAAAAGGTCGTTGCAGTTTGCTCTTGTGGGCAATGGGGGTGCGGCTCTGTGAGGTGTGATGTGGTTAAAAGTTGGGATAACAAAGTTGTTTTTACAGAGTTTACAGTCGATCCGATGCACTCAAAACCTTTCGATAGGTCCGTGAAATTCGTATTTCTAGAAAATAACTATGACGCAGTTGCTTCCAGCATTTTTCGCGAAGTCAACGAATATAAGGGCGTCTAGCCTGAATTACTAATCGACTGAAAAGAGTGGGCCCGAGGTGCGATCGCCGGTAAGATACTGAACGCGCCAAGGTTACTGGCACTTTCGATATTTCTATAAAATCCGCAGTTTCGCCGGGCAACACCGCGAGGGCAACACCGTGCTAGATATCAAACAAATCCGCAATAACCCTACCGAAGTTCAAGAGCGGCTCAGCACTCGTGGCGACTATGACCTTACGGAAATTCTGGCGCTGGACCAGCAACAGCGAGAGTTAGAAACTAAGCGCACGGAGTTGCAAACCCGCAGTAATGAAGTGGGCAAGGCTGTTGGGCAAAAAATCAAAGGGGGCGCGGACCCCAAAGGCGAGGAAGTGGCGGCGCTGCGAGAAGAGGGAAATCAGGTTAAGAAGCAACTGGCAGACCTGGAGCCCCAGGAGCGGGAATTAAAGGAAAAAATCCACGATCTGGTGATTGGTCTGCCGAACCTGCCGGACCCGGAAACTCCCGTGGGCAAAACCGAAGATGACAACGTTGAGGTGCGGCGTTGGGGGGACGAGCTGATTCCCCAGCGGAACGATATTTTGCCCCACTACGAAATTGGCGAAAAGCTGGGCTGGTTGAACTTTGAGCGAGCGGCGCGTATTGCCCAAAGTCGTTTCGTGGCGCTGTTGGGCGACGGGGCGGCGCTGGAGCGGGCGCTAATTAGCTTTATGTTGGACCGCCATATCAAGGTGGGCTATGCGGAAGTGTTGCCGCCGATTTTGATTAACTCCGCATCGTTGACCGCGTCGGGGCAGCTGCCGAAGTTTGCCGAAGAAAGCTTTAAGTGCGATCGCGATGACCTATGGTTAACCCCCACCGCCGAGGTGCCGGTGACCAGCCTTTACCGGGATGAGGTTTTGCAAGATAGCGAACTACCGATTCTCCACTGTGCCTACACCCCCTGTTTCCGTCGGGAAGCTGGAAGCTACGGTCGCGATACTCGAGGATTAATCCGCCTCCACCAGTTTAATAAGGTGGAGCTATTTAAGTTTGTAAAACCGGAAGAATCGGAAGCGGCTCATCAGGCATTGGTAAAAGACGCTGAGTCAATTCTGGAAGCATTAAAACTGCCCTATCGAGTGTTGCAACTGTGCACCGGTGATATCGGTTTTTCTGCGCGAAAATGCTACGACCTGGAAGTGTGGCTGCCCTCCCAAAATAAATATCGCGAAATTTCAAGCTGCTCTAACTGTGGCGATTTCCAAGCCCGTCGTGGCAATATTCGTTACAAGGTGGCGGGTAAAAAAGGCACTCAGTTCCTGCACACTTTAAATGGTTCTGGATTGGCGATCGGTCGCACCATGGCAGCGATTTTGGAGAATTATCAACAGCCTGATGGAACCATCGCCGTGCCCGAAGTTTTACAGCGATATATGGGCGATCGCACCGTTTTAGGCAAGTCGTTTTAGGCAAGTAATTGGAAATCGTTAGCGTTTAAAAAATGACCCATTCTAAAGATATAAAAACCCTGGCACAATGGATGGCTAGCGAATTTAGTAACCAAGAGCAAGCCATCGAAAATCCGCCCTTTTTTGCCCATATTAAAGTGTGTATGCGTCCTTTGCCTTGGGATTTAATGGACGGCGCTAGTTTATATCTAGAACAAGCCTATGCTTTTGCCCTAAACCAACCCTATCGAACGCGTGTTTTAAAGCTGATTACCGTTGACGATCACATCGAAATTGAAAATTACAGCATCACCAATGCTGAAAACCTTTACGGTGCGTCCCGTGAGCCAGAACGGCTTAAAGATTTAACCCGCGATCGCATTGAACTAATGGGCAAGTGTAATTTTATTGTTCACTGGACCGGCAGTATGTTTGCTGGAAATGTGGAGCCCGGAAAGGGATGCTTGGTCACTCGCAAGGGACAGGAAACTTACCTGGATAGTAAGTTTGAAATTGATGGCGATCGCTTTTCTAGCCATGATACGGGGCGCGACGTGAACACCGACGAACAACTGTGGGGCGCAAAAGCGGGTCCCTTTGAATTTGAGCGCATTGCTAGTTTTGCTGACGAAGTAAATATCCCGTCCTAGTTATTTTTCAACGGCTTGTGATTTTTTGACGACTTTCTTTGACGGTTGCTCAACCTTTTTGGGTTTGGGCGATCGCCGTCGAGGAATTTCGTGAACCAGGAAATCCTTTGCCATTGAAGTATTAGGAAAAATTGCCTGAGCTTCTTTTAGCAAGTCCTTGAAAGTAACGGCATTTCCAGGGTTATAGCGAGGACTGAAGTGGGTCAATATTAGATGTTTTACCCCTGCACCCAGGGCCACTTGTGCCGCCATTGTTGAGGTGGAGTGCAGCCTTTCAAAGGCCATTTCCGCATCCTGATGGGCAAAAGTTGCCTCATGAATCAGCACATCAGCATCGTGGGACAACTCAATGGCATTGTCACAAAACACCGTATCGGTGCAGTAAACAAACTTGCGCCCCACCTCCGCCTCAGAGCAAAATTCCTGACCGTTAATGATTCGCCCATCTGCCAACGTAACCGTTTTTCCCTTTTTCAAATCTGCATAAATCGGTCCCGGTGGAATTTCCATTTCCTTCGCTTTACTAATATCAAATCGCCCCGGACGATCCTTTTCTTCTATGCGATAACCATACGCCTGAACGCGATGTTTTAAAGGCAAGCAAAATACCTTAAATTCCTTGTCTTCAAAAACCTTTCCTGGCTCTACCGTGAAGATTTCAATGGGAAAGGCAAAGCGGGTTTTTGAATAACGCTGACAGGATTTTAAGTAGTCCTTCAGTTCCGGCGGACCAAACATTTGGATGGGCTGAGGATCCCCCGCTAAACCGCAACTTGCCAACAATCCCATCAATCCAAAAATATGATCACCGTGCATATGGGTGATAAAAATTTTGGTGATTTGGCTGGGGCGAAGATCGCTGCGTAAAAACTGATGTTGCGTGCCTTCTCCGCAGTCGAATAGCCAAATATCGGAGCGCTGGGGAAGGCGCAATGCCACGCTGGATACGTTGCGCGATCGCGTAGGAACGCCAGAGCTGGTCCCTAAAAATGTAATCTGCACGTGCGCCTTTCCTCCTCAAGCAAACCGTGGGCGGGTCAACCCAGTCGCAACCTTAACGCATCACGAGCCTGTTCGCGATCGTCAAAATGAATCTTTTCAGTGCCTAAAATTTGATAATCTTCATGACCTTTCCCGGCAATCAAAACGCAATCTCCCGCCTTCGCCTCCAAAATTGCCGTACGAATTGCCTCAGCGCGATCGCCAATCACCACCGAGTTCGCATCAGCAGAAATCCCCTCCACCACATCATTCAAAATTTGCTGCGGGTCCTCAGTGCGCGGATTATCAGAGGTTACTACCGCCCAGTCCGACTGGCTCGCCGCAATATTGCCCATTAGCGGACGCTTGGTGCGATCGCGATCGCCCCCACAGCCAAACACGCAAATTAACCGATTCGCCACAAACGGTCGCGCCGCCCGCAACGCATTGTCTAAACTATCCGGCGTATGGGCGTAGTCCACAATTACGCTAATATCCTGTTCTTTTGCTTCGTAACCCACAGCAACTCGCTGCATTCTTCCGGGTACGCCGGGAAATTCTGCCAGCGCGTTTACCATCGTTACTAACTCTAACCCTAGGTGTAATCCTGATGCGATCGCTGCCAAAACATTTTCTAAATTAAACTGTCCCACCAGCGGTGAAGAAAATGGAACAACTTGACCATCGGGACCATGAAGCTGACCGGTAACTCCGTCTAATTGGTAGGCTAAATCTGTTAGATAAAAATCGGCTTTTTCATTGTCTACGCTATAGGTCCAACGGCGATTTTTTGGCAGTTTATCCACCATTTTTTGACCATAATCGCTATCGATATTGACGATTCCCCGCCCAGTTTCTGTTAGGTAGTCGGAAGAAAACAACAGCGCCTTTGCCTCAAAATAGGCGTCCATTGTGCCGTGATAATCCAAATGATCCTGGGTCAAATTGGTAAACACCGCCACCTGAAACTTACACTCCGCCACCCGCCGCTGATGCAATCCGTGGGAACTCACCTCCATCACCGCCGAATCAGCCCCCGCATCCCGCGCCGCCGCCAATTGCCCCTGTAATTCCACCGCAAAAGGTGTGGTGTTAACGGCAGTTTTCTCATAGCCGGGCCAGCGGTTTACCAAGGTTCCAAACAATGCCGGCGATCGCCCACAACGCCCCAAGAAATACTCCACCAACTGGGAAGTGGTCGTCTTACCATTGGTGCCAGTGACGCCCACTAATTGCAACGTTTGAGTGGGATCGTCGTAGAAAGCCGCGGCAATTTCTCCGCAAACGCCCACCACGTCTTCAGCGATAATTAAACACGTATTGTCGTCACTTTCTAACGGCTTATTTTTAGCAGCTTCCGGGGAAATAATCGCAGCGATCGCCCCACCTTCAATAGCCGAACGCCAAAACTCACCGCCGTCCACCCGCGTCCCCGGCATCCCAATAAATAAGTCCCCCGGCTGACAGGTTTTGCTATTAGTGCTTAATCCCTTAACCGTCCCATCGAGGGCAGAATGATCGGCGATCGCAGGAGCCAAAGAAACCGCCGCCAATAAATCGCGCAACTTAAACTCTGCCGCCATCTTTAAGCCCTCAAAACAAACTCACGCCGTACAATTGCCGAAATTTTAGTGCAATTCTCGCCATTGCGCTGCATCAACCATGGTCAGCACAGGCGTCTCACCCCGACTGCTCCTGAAACATTTCAATCAGCCACATCGTAATGGCGGCATCGTTGTTCTCATCGGTCCGGCGCAATGCCTCAGTCACAATAGCCAAATCTAACCCTGGCAGCACTACCGACTGAGTGATTTCTTGAGCAGTGTCACCACACAAGTCAAAGGCAATTAGCGATCGCTGCAAAGCATCAACCACCCAGTATTCTTGAATCCCTAACTCTTTATAGAGCCCCTTCTTCGGACCCAAGTCGTCAGCTAAACTGCTAACCGCAACTTCAATCGCCAACGTGGGTGGATCACACTGATTCAAGTCAATAATTTGATTGCTCCCAATAGCAGGAAGCGTTTTAATTTCCCCAAGGTAGATAGATAAGTCTGGCTGGCATTCTTTATGCCCCGTCTTTCTCAAAGTGGCATTAATGCACTCAATACTTTTGACCCGATTAAAAGCAGCAAAAAGCGTCGCAACTTTGTAAGGAATATTATTCTGCCGAGAATGCTCATATCCTAACGGGACGACATGCATCCTTTGGTTGTAGTAGTAAGCCTTGACGCTGGGTAAACCCTCAGGTTCTTTGTTGCCGGCGATCGCCACAAAGTCATCCCAGCTCGCCTCCACCCAGCCATCGAAACTGGCATAAGCTAGCTGGACCAAACGGGGCGGCAACTTATCAACTGCTACGGCTATTGTTTCTGGTAAATTCGCAATACTTTTAGTGCTTTTTTGTGAAGTAAATTGGGATAAATTCATGGGCATTCTCCATGATTTATTAGACTTCTATGTTACTCTCGTTTGGCTGTATGCCCGTTTATTAGATCCCATTTTTAAAGCGTTATATTTCCTATGCCCGATCAGACCAAAACCAGTAAGCCTAAAATTGCGATTTCCCATTTAGGGTGCGAGAAAAATCGTATTGATACGGAGCATATGTTGGGGTTGCTGTCGGAGGCGGGCTATGGGGTAGATGCGGATGACGACGCGTCCGACTACACCATTGTCAATACGTGCAGTTTTATTCAGGATGCGCGGGAAGAATCGGTGCGCACCTTAGTGGAACTGGCGGAGGCGGGCAAGAAAATTGTGGTGACCGGCTGTATGGCTCAGCACTTCCAGGGGCAGCTTTTGGAGGAGTTGCCGGAGGCGGTAGCCGTGGTGGGCACGGGGGATTATGGGCAGATTGTAGATGTGATTGAGCGGGCGGAGCAGGGGGAGCGGGTGGAGCTGGTGACCCCGGAGCCCACTTATATTGCTGATGAAACGGTGCCGCGCTATCGCACCACGGCGGAGGGTACGGCTTATGTGCGTATTGCGGAGGGGTGTGATTATCGCTGTGCGTTTTGCATTATTCCTCACCTGCGTGGCAATCAGCGATCGCGCACTATTGAGTCCATTGTGGCCGAAGCAAAACGGCTGGCAGCGGAGGGGGTGCAGGAAATTATTTTGATTTCCCAAATCACCACCAATTACGGAAAAGATATTTACGGTAGGCCCATGCTGGCAGAGCTGCTGCGGGCATTGGGAGAAGTGGATGTGCCGTGGATTCGGATGCACTATGCCTATCCCACGGGGCTTACACCAAAAGTTATTGATGCAATTCGGGAAACGCCGAATGTGCTGCCCTATTTAGATTTGCCGTTGCAGCATTCCCATCCCCAGGTGCTGCGGTCTATGAATCGTCCCTGGCAGGCGGATGTCAATGATCGCACCATTGATCGCATTAAAGAAGCGCTGCCCGATGCCATTTTGCGTACCACTTTGATTGTGGGTTTCCCTGGCGAGACGGAGGAGCAGTTTGAGCATCTATATCAATTTATGGAACGCCACGAATTTGACCATGTGGGGGTTTTTACCTTTTCGGCGGAGGAGGGAACGGCGGCCTTTGATTTGCCCAATCAATTGCCCCAAGAGGTGATGAACCGGCGGCGGGCGGACCTGATGAAATTGCAGCAGCCTATTTCTCTGAAGCGCAATCAGGCTCAGGTGGGCAAGGTGGTGGATGTGTTGGTGGAGCAGGAAAAGCCCCTGGGAAATATGGCCCTGGGACGGTGCGATCGCTTCTCCCCCGACGTGGACGGATTGGTGTACGTAACCACCAATCAACCGGTGACGTTAGGCAGCATTATTCCTGTGGAAATTACGGAGGCGAATCCCTACGATTTGCGGGGACATTGGGTTAATTCTTAAGGCGAATTCCCATACTTTGCCAGCCTGTTCGGATAGGGTTGTCAGGGATAGATTTTGAAAATCTTTCCGTCACTATATTTTTGATGATTTCCCGTTTTGCCTGTTGCGTGAGGTGCTGTGATGGCGTTTACGTTTCCCGATGATTTGGTTTTCCAGGATTCCCACGAGTATGTGCGCGTTGATGGGGATGTGGCGTTGGTGGGGCTAAGTGCCTACGCCATTGATGAGCTAGGGGATTTGGTGTTTTTGGAGCTGCCTGAGGTGGACAGCGAAATTGAGAAGGGGGAGAACTTTGGATCGTTGGAGTCGGTGAAGGCGGTAGGGGAGCTGTATTCTCCGGTGACCGGCGTGGTGATTGAGTGCAACGATGCTTATGTGGATGCGCCGGAAAATTTGGCGGCGGATCCCCACGGTGAGAATGGCTGGCTGATTAAAGTGCGGATGTCGAACCCGGAGGAGTTGGAGGCGCTAATGTCGGCGGGGGCTTATCGGGAACTTTTGGGTCTGTAGCGACAGGTCTGTAGCGACAGGTCTATAAAAATTAGAGCAGCAATATTGTGTCTGTGGCTTTGTGAATTGGGACGCTTTTTGGAGTGGTCCCATTTTGTTGGCCATGGAGGCGATAGGGCAGGATTTGGGAAATGGCTGAAAGTCTCTTGGGGAAGGCGATCGCTGCCAAAGCATTTTGGGAATTCCCAGTGGGCTAGGGCTTGTAAACCATGCCGATCGCCATAGTGAACAATGAAGATAATTAATTCTAAAACCCCAAACTAAACTGCAATTAATTGAGTCAAAAGTATTGAGTCGGTGCTTGGGCGCTAAGGAATTGGCTGACGAGTTTGACTGACGCATCAATGGGGTCATCCCGCGGGGCATCTATGACGGCAGCGAACCAACTACTGCGCTTTGAACGCGGTGAATTAGAGGCAATCATGGGGCACCAGCAGCGATCGACGCAGAAGCAGAATTTTTATTTTTCGGCGGTGGATGATTATCCGGCACACCAGTTAGCCCAGTTGTTTCCCGATGCTCGTCCGTTGCGGTTTGTGGGCGATCGCCCCACCAGTAAAACCACCGACACGGCGATTCTTTGCCTCCACGGATTTACAGCCATGCCCTACGGTGTGCGTCCCATCGCGGAACAGTGTGCCCGCGCTGGCTTTGACACCTATGCCCCAGTGTTGCCCGGCCATGGCTGGCAAGATCCCCAACAACAGCGCCGGGAATTTCCCAAGATCACCATGGAAAAGCTGCTAACTGCGGCGCGCATAGAGGTAACAAAACTGAGAAGTCGTTACAAAAAAGTGTATGCCTACGGTGATTCCATGGGCGGCGCCCTAAGCTTTGCCTTGGCTAGCGAAGGGTTAGTGGACGCATGCGCGGCAACGGCTCCAGCGTTGAAATTGCCCTTCCGCGGCGAGGTGCTTTCCCGCTATTTTGGCTGGCTCAACGTCAATGTGCCGAAGCATATTTCCCAGCGATTTTATGCCCCGTGTTATGAGTTTGAAAATGCCCGCGCTGGCCGCGCCCTTTGGGAAGTGTCCCGGTACACTCGCGATCGCCTCGACCAAGTTTCCTGCCCCGTCTTTATCGCCCATTCCCGCAACGATCCCACCATCCCGGCCGAAGCAACGGAAATGGCTCAGAATCGGTGTAAAGGACCGTTAGAAGTGCAATGGTTTGACCTGTCGGGACACGTGCTACCGCTGGATATTCAGGGTCCTGAGGTTAGTGAGGCAATTACCGATTTTTTCAAAAGCTTAAAGCTTTAGAGCGCATACAAAACGGAGCTTTTAGGGTGGGTTAAAGTCGGACCGTTCGTCGTTTTACGACAAGGGTCTCTACAATGCTGCGTAATTTTGCGATTATTATTGGGGTTAACGCCTATGAAAATGGCATCCCCCCGTTAGAAACTGCGGTGAATGATGCTCAGGCGATCGGGGAGCTATTAACTAAGCAGTATGGCTATCAAGTTCTTTACTTGCTAGATACCAATGCTACTAATGCCAAAATATTAGATTGTTTAAGCCAGCTTAAGTCAGGATCTTTGACGCTTGAGGAAGAGTCTATTGTTCTTCAAGAGGCGGACCAAGTTTTATTTTATTTTGCAGGACATGGGGTTGCTCGCGACACTTTGGATGAGTCGGGAGCTGGCAGTCCGGCAGGGTTTATTTTGCCCCAGGATGCCAATATTAATCAGGTAGATTCTGGGCAGAATGGGCAGGGCAGGGCTGATAGTTTTATTGCCATGCAGTTGGTTCACGATGCATTGGTAGACCTTCCCTGTCGTCATTTATTGTTGATTTTAGATTGTTGTTTTGCGGGCACATTTCGTTGGGCGGGCACCACTCGCAGCGTGCGGCGATCGCAACAGATTTACAAGGAACGTTTTAAGCGCTTTCTAAATGGAACTGCGCGGGAAGTTATTACCTCCGCTGCCCATGATGAAAAGGCTCTTGATAGTGCTATTCCGTTAGGAAATCGCTTTCAAGTTGCTGATGGTAGTCGCCATTCTCCCTTTGCTGAGCGACTGTTGACGGTGTTAAGTGGGCAGGAAAAGGTTTATCGGGATTTATATGCGGATGGGATTATTACTGCCAATGAACTGTTTGTTTATTTAAACAATACGCTGGCAGATTTAACGGATAAGCAAAAGCCTGGTTTTTGTCAGCTGAAGGGGCACGATAAGGGTGAATATTTATTCTTGCTGCCGGATTTCGATCCTAAGAAATTGGAACCGGCACCGATATTAACTAAGGCGGCGAATCCTTGGATGGGATTGAAATCCTACGATATTAAGGATAAGGATTTGTTTTTTGGTCGCGATCGCGCCCTGGCTGGTTTATTAGAAGCCGTTAAAAATCCGACAACGCTGATTCCGGTAATTGGAATTTCTGGTAGTGGAAAATCTAGCTTGGTAAAAGCAGGTTTAATTCCTAAGTTGGTGGAAGAGGGCTATCAAGTTATTGGTCCCTGTCGTCCTGGGGAGCGCTGTTTGGAGTCCCTTAGAATTTCCATTTTGCGGTGGTTAGAGACGTTGGGAGCACCGGCGATCACCCAGCTAAAGCAAAATAATCTTTTAACGTTGCCTAAGAATTGGAATCGGGATGCGGGGATCTTTTGGCGGTGGTTGCAACGGGTTGCGGCGAAGGTTAAAACCACTGGAAAGGTAGATATAAAGCAGTGGCTTTTTGCGTTTGATCAGTTTGAGGAACTGATTACTTTAGATGCCGCTGGGGAAGGGAAAATTTTGCTAGAGTGGCTATCTAAACTGATAGAAATTGCTGCTGAAAAATCCACGGATTCTACCCTTAAGATTGTTGCTACCTTGCGTTCAGATTTTGAGGGGCAGTTTCAGGAAGAAATTCTTTCTCGTGAAGATTGGATGGCGTCGCGCTACGTGGTTCCGGCGTTATCCATGGAGGATATTCGTGACATTGTGACCAAGCCTGCGGCTGAGCGGGTGTTGTATTTTGACCCGCCGGAATTAGTGAATCGGTTGGTGGAAGATGTGGCGCAAATGCCGGGGGCGTTGCCGTTGTTGTCCTTCGCCCTAAGTGAGCTGTATTGGGATTATTTGGAGGCGGTGAAAACTGAGGAGAGGAGCGATCGCACCTTGACCCTGGCAGCCTATGAAAAGCTGGGGGGCGTTACGGGGTCTTTAACTCAGCGGGCAGAGTCGGTTTATGGAGGCTTTGACCAAGAGGAGCAGGAAACGGCTCGGCGAATTTTGACTCGGATGGTGGTGCCCACGGGGGAACTGGCGCGGCGGCGGGTGACCCAGGCGGAGTTGACCTATGGGGCGGAGGTAAATGAGTTGGTGCAAAAGTGCCTAGGTGCCCTGGTGGCTGGGGGGCTGCTGGTGACTGGGAGGACGGACCGGGATGAGGAATATTTTGAGCCGGTGCATGATGCGTTGGTGCGTAGTTGGGATCGTTTGGTGAGATGGGTGCGGGAGGATCGGGAAGATTTGTTGTTGCAACGGCGATTAACTCCAGCAGCTTTGGAATGGCAGGCACAGCCGGATACGTCTCGCTGGTGGGATAAGGGATTGGATAAGAGCGTACGGGGTATTGAGAAAGTTACGGGTTATCTAACCAGAGGTTGGCGAGAACAAGCTATTAGGAACGAGCAGAAACGTAAGCGTAATAAAGACAAAAGACAATCGGGGCGTGACTTTTTATGGACAACAGAACCGCGACTTGATTTGTTAGGAAAACTGCTTAAAACACGACGACTTTGGTTTAATGCTGCTGAATCTAATTTCGTTGAAAATAGTCTGTTTCAGCGGCGGCGAAACGTGACTTTGCAATGGGCGATAGCCGGAGTCGTTATGGCGACAATAACGATAGCTGGAACTGCCGCCACTTGGGGCTTAATTAATGCAGATATTCGGCGAATTGAGCAGTATTTAGAATCTGTAGAGTTGAACAGAGAAACTGATGAAAAGAACGCATTAATCTCTGCTATGGCTGCCATGGAAATTTATGATCGCCTTGAATTTTTAGCTCCGCCTTCCTTGCATAATAAGATGTACGAAACTTTGAGACACCTTGACGATAAACTTCGCCTGCGTGGAATTTTTACTTACCCAGAATCGCGTAACTCAACTGGGAAGGTTGCCCTTCGATCTGACGGAACTTTCTGGTTGGGCGGGGAGGGGAAGCTTATCCATATGGATTTAAAAGGAGAAGAACTTGGATCTGTCACCTTGAAAGATAAAGAGGAGCAACTTATTAGTATTGAGGAACTGGCAATATCTAAAAGCGACCGCCTTGCAGTTGCAGACAGTGAAGGGAGAGTGTGGTTATTATCGGAGGATGGCGAAATAGTGACAACTTGGGGGCGCAAAAGCCGGGACCCAATCGCTCAAGATAATAATGGGATTGTGACTAAGATCGAGTTTGGAATTGACGATATTTTGGCCACTGCTGGAGATGGAGGAATTCTCCGATGGTGGGCACTTAACGATTCTAATGCTAAGGAGAAGAAGGTTGAATTAGCAAGCCCGGTAAGCAGTCTAGCTATTAGTAGCGACGGCTCCTCAATCTGGCTGGGAAACCAAATTGGTCATATAGGGCAGTGGAGTACTACAGGGCAAAAATTAATGGGACTCTACCATTCAAACGTTGATATTTTTTCAACTAAGGTGTTTGGCGATTATATTGAGGCGCTGCTTCCCAAGGATGATGGCACAGTCATTGTAGGGACACGAGACCAGGTTGTTATGATCTTTCCTAGTGATCTTGAACCTTATTCTCCTCTAACTTCTTCAGATGGGAAAAGGATCAAAAATAAATCTCTCTCTGAAGTTAGTTTTGATCAAAGCCAAAATTTAGAAAGTGTAGATAAAAATTCAGAAGAGACGGATAATCTTGCCAAGATAACTCCACAGATGCAAATTGGAGTCTCAGGATCTTTCATAAGTTTAGAAAGACATTCCCTTGGTACTGAAATAATTGCAATCCCACAGATTAATGGATCTATAAGCTTAGTTCCAGTATTTAGTTCGACTTATGTAGATCGTCTTCAAGACACTATTGTTGATCTTGCGGTACACAATGGCACTGTTTCTTCCATGGTTTCTACACTTAGCGATGGAGAAAAGACTTTAATTTCTGTTGGTCAAGATGGAATTATTCAACACTGGAACATAGGCATACAGGTTGAAGAACGCAAAATTGAAGGATATCCAGAGTGGGTGGAAATAACATCATCAGACATATTGGGGTACAAATTCCCAAAGGGATCTGCGCCTATTACCAGCATTTTTGCTACAAGTGATGGCACAGCTACTGATGGCGAGCAAAAAATCTTTGCTGGTAATAGCGAGGGAGATATTTTCGAATGGAACGCAAGAGGAGAGTCAGTTGGAAAGGCGAGGAGCGGGCATATCGGCAAGGTAACTCACTTAAGATACTATGATAATTCACATAAAGCCGGCAGGTCCGAGATTATTTCTGGAGATGATAGAGGCTCAGTGTGGCGTTGGAATACTTCAGGTAAAGGGAAAGAGGTGATAAAGCATAGCAATGCAGTTCAGGCACTCAGTGAGCTTGAGGGATTTATTGTCTCATCGGACTCCGAAGGGAACATACAGCTGCTGAGTCCTGCTGGGCAAAAACAGGAGTGGTTCTACTTTGAGGATGAAAATTCCACTCAGAAGGTAGTGACAGTAGATTTTTACTCATCGGAATATGTCATTGCCTTCGATGATCGTGGAGGATGGCGTGTGTGGGATCTGCAAGGCAATTTTAAAAGTGAAGGTAAATTGCCAGGAACAAAGCATGTTACATCATTTGCATGGACGCAAAAAGGATTTATTGTTGGGCAGAGAAATGGATCTTGGCAGCACTTTAGTTTTGAAGAAGGACGTGCCGAACTTATTGGCGAAGGTCGAGTTAAGTCTGGAGCTGTTCGGCTAGTTGACTATGCTGACTATGGTGCTAACTATGCAAAGCTGGCCAATTTTTTTGGATTGACTCAGCCTCCGGCAATAGTGACCGTTGATGGGGATAATACGATTCAGTTTTGGGGTGAGGATGGCGTGGTGAAGTGGTCAGTGGATGGTGATTCTCATAATCAGGTAACTGCCCTGTTCACTACAGAAGCAGGGAATGTCATCTCAGCTAGTGAAGATGGTTCTATGAACTTATGGATAGATGGAAAAGTCAGAAATTTACAGGATTTAGCGAGTAAGAGTTGCAAAATTATCAACAGGAGTCGAATCGATCAAGACTTGCGAAGCAATGTTTCTGACACAATTGACTTGTCTGCTTTCGACGAGGCTAAGCGTTTTTGTAAACGATTGGAGAACGGATTAAAAAATGATTTAGCAGTTGCAGGTTCCAGTAATTGGCAATTAGTGTTTTCTGCTGCGGCTCAGAAAATTGCTGAATAATGTCAATTTGGTATTTCAAGAGGCAGGCTGTGAGGCAAGTTAGATTCGGTCCGTCTCCCTGTGCCCGCGACGGTCTCTCCAATGAAGCAGTTTAGTTTTGCGGTCCAACATCCATAAAAATGGCATTCCCCCGCTAGAAACTGCGGTGAATGATGCTCAAGCTAATGGGGTGACTGCAATTGCCAGCGACTGGCGATCAGCGTTTCTTGCCATTGTTCAAAAACTAGCTCAGTGACTCTGAATTTAGGACCTAATACCATCCTATAGAGGAAGGCTAAGGATTTCAGAGGACCGCTCAGTGCCTTGATCTTCTTGTTTCTGAGCAATTCTAAATGCCCACTGTTGATGATTGCCCAGGCTACTTTTCCATCGCTTCATCATTCCACTGTATGCAGCTCCATCTTTTGGAAATCGCTGCGATCGCAACACCCGCAGCAGCTGTAAAGCTTTTCCAGATCCAGTTTGAATTCTTCTTTTGCCTTCAGGATTGTTTCTGATTTTGTCCTCAACATCGCTACTAGGACGGTCGTTCTCCTCCATCGCGGGTAACGGTGACGACCCCTTCACCACAATGATCGGCACGTTGATGCCAACTTCAGAGCCTTTTTGGGAAATTTTCTCACCGGATCCTCCTTTGGGGATGCTGATGGAGGACGCGATAATTGCCGAAGTGCTGATTTGACTGCGGGGGCGATCGCCACAGTGAAACCGATCAAGGCAAACAAATAAATCCTGGGCCAGCACCACCGCCGCTGGGGATATTTTCAGGAAGTGGGCGATTGCCCAGCACCAGGTAATCGGGTCCTGGGCGCTAACCCGTGCCAAAGCCAAGGACGCCGCCGGTGAAGGAGATTGTGGCACCCGATGGGGCGTTGGAACGGTTCTAGGAGGACATTGAGGCAATCGCTCTGGGAAATAATCAGTAATTTCTTGGGGGGATGTTCCATGTCCCAGCTGACGATAGTGATGTAAATCTTCCCGAACCGCCTGCCAATAGCACTGGGAGAATTTCACAAAGTCAAACTTACATTGGCGCATTACCTGTTCAATACGCTCATAGCGCCGCAAACACCAGGCTCGCAGCCGTAGCCAAGAGGGATGTAAATCGGAACACAGCAGCAGCCCATGGGCACGACGGCGCAAAGTCAGTAAATAATCCCCCACCCAAAATTCCATCAGTTGGCGGTAATTTTCCGTGCCAATACAGCTGCCGTCTACCACTGACTCCCGCGTTACGCCAAAGCGATCCAGCAGCTCTGCCGGAAAATAACAAATGCCCTGCTGTAAATCCTCGTGCAAATCCCGCAGATTGTTATAAAACTGATCCACAATGCCAAAGTGCCGAGCGCAATCCCAATGGTGGGGCTCTAAATAAGGCAAAATTTGGAAAAACGACCCCGCCAGCCCATCCATCATGGTTTCGTAGTCGGTTAGGGTTTGGATTTCCGTATGGCGGCCATGGTAAAAGGCGATCGCCGACACATAGCTATCCCAGGACTGAATCGATAGCCGATCCATTTCTTTTTGGGAAATCTGGAACCACCGCTGGGCGATGCCCTCCAAAATAGAGCTCAAAGGAGCTTCCAAGGATTGGTGAGGCAGGTCATGAGCTATAAAATCTGTCGCTTTACCAGGCTGAACCGTTCTTAGGCGTTGCCAACTTTGGTAAAACTCGCTGAAGTTGGATGGAAATAACGCGGCGTCGGTCGTTTCTTCGCTCGCGCCGTTAAAGCTTGCCTCTGTGTAGACCCCTTCTGGGGCGATCGCCGAAATCTGTCCCTTTTCCGCCAAACGATCCACCAGGCGAATCCAACGAATACGCTCCACCCATTCCCGGCGCTCCCCATCGGGCAGCTCCATCACCCAAGCCGCATTGTCCTCATCCTTTAAGGAATCATCTCGAACTGCCGCATAGTGTGACGATCCCACCAAGCTTGCTACCAATAGGCTATTCATATGCACCCATGACCCTGATTCAGCGTTGACTCAGAACAGTGTGAACCAGTTCGGCGCTGGCTCTGTGTTTCTACTGAGTCCCTACTAACCAAGAATAATACCAGCGCATCTACATTCACCTCAGTGACTAGGTTTCTGATGATTACCCGTCACCAAGCTCGACTTCAGGCAGATGAAACTTTTAAAAGTCTCCTGCAGTCAAGTCTACGTGAATTTACGCTAGATCATTATCCTTGCCGACGATGCATATTCTAGCCATAAACGAAGGGTTAACGGCTGGGGGTGTATCCCTCTATCATTTAGCCTTCTAAAAACCTTCGTGTGTTTTTTGTGACATTAACTCCAGTAAAGTTGCCCAAAGGAAAAAACACATCCAAAAGGGAAGAACAGGTGAGGGCGAGTGGACCCCATCAGCGGCTTAAATCAAAAAGATATCTGGAAAATATCTAAAGCTCCAGGCTCAACTCAAAAGAACAAAGCGCTAACTTATGGATCACTCTTTTGATAAGGGGGATGGGGTAAGGGATTTCCGCGCCGTCCAAGGGGATTTCCTCAGGGAGAGAAAGCGATGCTGCGCTGCTAAATCCGCTCAATACCGACCGTTGCGTTGCTCTTCGCCAAAGTGAGTTTTATTTGTTGTCGAGGTGGGCGAGGGGGTGCCCAAAGGTTCACGGTGGAATCAATGGGCAAAAAATGCGCAAACCCCAGTGTGCAAAACAACACGTCTATCGCGTTATGGGGGCTCTTGCCTTCTGTGTTGGTCCCATGATTTTTTTATAAAAGTTCACCAAAAGACCACTAGAAGCTACCCAGGTTTGTGATCAATCTAGCGTGAGGGGTTTGAACTATAAAAATTCGCTTAGTTTTTGATTGCGCACTTCTTCTGAGATGGGATTTCTCCCTCGCTGTAGCTGAATTAGCCAGCGTTCCCACTCCTCTCGTGTTCGCTTGAGCTCATCTACAAAATACGGGGATGGCTCATTGGGGTCCAGTTGGGGGGCGATCGCCTCCAATTCTTTTTGGGTTAAGTTCTGAGCCTGTTTCAAATCCTCAATGCCCCCAAAAAAGTCGCCGCTTAAAATCCGCGCGATCGCCCGAGCATCGTGATAGCGCCAGTTATCGCTCTGGTTGGGGCCAATGGATAAATTACACGCATTTAGGATTTTGGCATCCACTTGCCCATACAGCCCGCCAAATCGACACAGCATATGCCAAGCTCGCTTGGGAAATCCAAAATGGGGTGCCGTTTTCTGAGCTTTTTCATACTCAGCCCACGCGGCGCCAATTTTGCCTGCTCGGGCTAAATGCTTGCCGCGGGTAATCAAGCTGGCGAAAGCCGCCTGACGATATCGCAACCGCAGCCGCCGCCAGCGAAGAATCTCTCCGATCTTCTCCCGCCGCTCCTCTTTGGACCAACTTTCGGACGGACCTTGCACAAACTCTTCCAGCAGCTCCACGGCACGATCAAAATTGCCATTTTTAGCCTCTTCCCAGGCGCTGTTTTCCAAAAACTCCACGCGATCACCTTGGGCTTCCTCCCGTGACCACACAATATTTTCGCAGGACTGCGCCGCTTCTTCCCCCGCCGGTCCTTGGGGAAATAAAAACGCTGTATGGGTACGCAGGCGCCGACAAACATGGGCGAGCCAATCGTGCCAGTCCGTCGGCCACACCCAAATCCGTCCGTCGCGACCGCTGCTAACCAAATCGTGACCGTTGGGGGTAAACGCCAGGGCACGCACGCGATCGCCATGCCCCCTTAGTTGTCCCAAAGGACTCCCTTCCTTAGTCCAAAGCCCAATGCGATTGTCATCGCCGGCGGTGGCGAGTAAATTTTGGCGCGGGCTAAAGGCAATCGCCCACACTGGTCCTCGGTGGGCATGGAGGGGCGATCGGGTGGGCTTACCCGCCAGGTTGTACCACTGAAGCAGACCTCGCTCATTGCCAACAACAATGAGCTTGCCGTCAGGGGTAAACTTCACCGACAGCAGCTTATCCCCCTGCACCTGGGTTTCAATTTGGCGTATTCGCCGCCCGTTACGATTCCACAGCAGGGCAAATCCTTCGTCTCCCACGCTGACAAACTGGGTGCTGTCGGGGGAAATATCCACGGCATTAACCACCGCCCGGTGACCAATCAGCGGTAACCCCTTCGGTCGTCCATCCTTATCCCAAATCCGCAGCGTATGGTCGGCGCTGCTGGTGACTTTCCATTGGCCGTTGGGGGCGATCGCCACGCCTGTAATCCCCTCACCATGGCCGCCGCCGATATCCAGAGCATCGTTGCGGGTGCCGTCTGCCCCCCAAACCCGCAGCCGCTTATCCCCGTTAGGGGAATAAAACCCACCGCCGCTAACAATTTTGCGGGTTTCCGGGGCGATCGCCACTGCATTGACTCGACTAGCAGGTTTATCTAGATCTATCCTTCTATTCTCCAGGGGGGGATCAATGGGCGCCCCGTACATGGACCACCGTCGCAAGGTGCCGTCCCGTCCCGCCGTCACCACCACGGACAGTTCGTCCTCCCACAGTTCCTCTGGGGAAAGATGTCCCTCAAGACGCTCCCGAAAATGGGTCCCATGATTTTTCAGACGCCGCTTTAATTCTTTTGCTTGGTCTTTTGGATCATTTTTGGTCCCCTTATTTTGGGCATTTTCATCTTTCGCCCTTTCGCCCTCTGCATTGCTGTTCAGTGCCGGCGGTTCCGGTTCCGGCGATTCCGGTCTCGGCGGTAAAGGACGCGCTGGCGGTTGAATAGCTAACGACAACACTTCCTGCTGAGGCGTTTCCCAGTACCTGCCTAGGGGCACCTGGTCCATGTCCCACAGGTTAATGGCACCGTCTTGCCCACCGCTAAACAGTAGCTGTCCGTTGCGGCTAAAGGTGGTAGACAGCACATTTCCCTCATGGCTGTATCGAGGCGGAAGGGATCGCTGTCCGTTTAAATCCCAAAGCTGAATGGTACCTTCGCTGCTGCCGCTGGTGAGAAATTTCTCCTTGTCGTCAAAGCTTAAGGACGTAACGGGAGCCCGCTGTTCCAGGTGAAAAGTATTTTTTGTCAGCCCCTTTTTGTGGTCCCACAGCCGCACCGTGCCATCGGTGCTGCCGCTAGCCAATAACTTACCATTGGGACCAAAGGCTAGCGATCGCACCCCGCTGTTCGGTTCAAAACTGGGCAATGACTTGCTCTTAGGGGATTCCGATCTGCCATTCAGGGACCACAAAGTAATCTCATCACTGTCAAAGCTTCCCGACGCCAAAACTGTGCTGTCCTGGGAAAATGCCAGCGCCATGGAAAACGGTAGCGTATCCCTAATAACCTGCCGACGCTTTTTCGCCTTTAAATCCCAAATTTCGATTACTCCGGCGGTGTCAGAGACGGTGGTGCTAATGGCAGCATAGTCTCCATCGGAGCTGACCGCCAAAGCCTCAATGCGACCTCGTTGGGTCAACAGGGGCATTGATTGCACTGGCCGTCCTGTGCGCGTCCACAGGCGCATGCCATCTCGTCCCAGGCTGATAATGTTGTTGCCCCGGTTATAAAAGGAAACATGACTCACCGAGGAATCATGGGCTTCCAGAGAAAACGTTTGGGCAATGCCTTTGCTATTCCACAGGCGAATGGCGCCGTCAGATTGGCCGGTAACAATGATATCTCCGTAGGGGCTTAAAGCCAGGCTGGTCACCAACGCCTCCCGCGACAAGATAGCTCGCCGATCCTCCAGGGGCGCCTGGATGGCATAAAGCAAACTGCGGCGAATGGGCAGATCGCTTTCGGGGCGCAGGATCGCCCAATAAGACTTGGTTTCGCTGGCAGCCCCCAACGCCATCAACACTCCCTGGGCCGTATCGGTGCCCAGCGCCAATTCCGCATTGGAGCTTTTTTCCCGCACCCTTGCCCGCCATTCTTCCAGACGTGCCCCACAGAAGGAAAAGGCGATCGCTGTCAGCACCCCTGCACTCGCTAAAAATCCCCATCGCCACAGGGTTTGATTACGGACAACGCTAGCCCGGGCAAAAGCCGCTTCCTGGCGATTAAACCATCGCACTCCGGGAGGAGCCTTGAGGGTTTGGGATAGCAGGGGCAGTCGGGGGTTTTTTGACCATAAATACCGCCGGGAATACTGGTGCTGTTCCCACTCGCGAATGGCGGGCTGTAAAAGCCGGTGCAGGGTCATTTGCTCCCGTGCCTGCTGTTGCCACTCCCGCAGTCGCTGCCATCCAATGACCAGGGCGTCGTGGGCAGGCTCAATATAGGTACTCCCATCCAGCTCGGTGCCTTGCACAAACAGGCGAGCGCGCACAAATCGCGCCAAAATTTCATCAATGCGATCGCGATCATCCTGCTGTTCGTATTCCAGCTCCCGTAAGTTCACCCGTCGCTTGGCTAACCCCGCCCCGCCGTTGGAACTAACCGTTCGCAGCAGCACATGGCACAGGGTGTAGGCATATAGGGGATCCTGGGCAATCAGGTCATCACATTCAGCGTCGGCGCGCCGGGCAAGGGATGTGGCTACGCCGCCAATGGTTTCATAATCGTCCAGGGTGATGGCGCGATCGCTACGATTACCGGACCGGGTGGCCGTTAAAAACGCCAAATACAGCTCACTTAGGGCAAAGGACAGCAGGGGCAGCGACCCGGTGGTTTGGGATACCTCATCAATCAGCCGGTCCACCAAGTCTGGCGGGTCAAAATAAATGGCCCGAGCGGCGGCCGGCTCTAAAATGGCAGCCTTTAGCTGGGACCGTCCCATCACCGGCACCACAAAGCGCCCGTCGTTCCACACCGGCTGCAATGGGGACTCCACAAACTGGGGCTCAAAGTCAGAGCGCAGGGTCAAAATTATCCGCAAATGGTCGGGCCAATCCTGCAACAGTTTCATCAAGGTGCTCAAAAATCGCCCCTTGACGTCCTCTTCTACCTTGGCAGGATCCGGCGTTGCGTCGGTCATGGCTCCCCGCGCCCGATCCTCGCTTTGGGTCACCAGCTCCTCACACTGGTCAATTACCAGCAATAGCTTGGGCGGCTGTTGCTCTTTGCTGGCGCTAGGGTTGTTTTTTACCTGCGATCGCCACTCCCGCTGTAGCTCTTCCAGGCGTAGCTGCAACGCCACGCTGCCCGCCTCCCGCGACGCCACATCCACCGCCTGCCCATGGCTGCCTAACAGCACCAGGTTAAATGCGCAAAAGGGATCTTGCCCCGGTCGCATGGGCTCTAGCACCGTCCAGTACCCCTGGTCCTTGAGCCGAGGCAACAGCCCGGCTTTGACCAAGCTGGACTTACCGCTGCCCGACGCCCCTAGCACCACCGTCAGGGAATGCTTCTCCACAAACTTGCCCAGTTGCTCAATAACCTTTTGCCGCCCAAAAAATAAATCGGCGTGCTGTTCATCAAAGGCCTCCAAGCCCCGGTAAGGGTTATTGCGCTTGTTTAGGGGCGGCGCTGGCTCCAGGGATTTCGGGTCAAACCCGGGCACCGTAAATACAAATTCCCCTTTGTCATGTCCCCGCAGCTGGCTGATGCCTGGCGTTTGACCGTTGGTGGCTTTCCCTAGCTCCGTATTGAGGTACACATACAGCTCCGTCGCCGTCGTCACCCCATCCTGGGATAGATCCCCTTTCCCCAACAGCGCTTCCATCAACAATTCGGCGAAGGGAGAATGGTGGTTCCCATCTCCCGCGCGATCGCCAAACCGAGACAGCACATCCAGCGCCTTTTCATCGTGGGCTGCCGACGTAATGACCTGTTTGGCATTGCCCCGCAGAAACCGATCAAACCGTTCCCGGTACATGCGCTTTGACGGCATTGCTTTGCGGGTAAGCCCCGCCCAACGGAAACTGCCCGCAAAGCAACAATCCAACACCACCAGCAAATGTTTACAGGGCAGCGCCACTAGGGCATCGTGCAGCTCCTGCATCGGCAGGAACGTATTTTCCTCGGTGGTGGCATCCTGGGGGATGGCGTAACCAATGGGACCGTCGGCACTATCGGCGCCATCCAACGCGATACCGTGACCGGCGAAATAAAAGAAAAACCGTGTTTTTGCGGTGACGTTTTCTTTCAGGTAAAACAGCGCCTTGCGAATACCGTCAGCGGTGGCGTCTCCATCGCACAGCACCTGGGTGCGATAGCCAAAATTGTCTTCCAGCAACGTGGCGATCGCCCGCGCATCATTAACGGCACTACGCAGGGGAGGAATACCACCGCTGTAGGCATTAATGCCAATAATCAGAGCCTGGAGATCGTCTAGGGCAGCGGGCATAGGACAAGGACCGACGGTGGCAGATGGGGTTGCCTGTGTGATTACGGGAGTAATTGCACAGACGAATGCACAGGATCCAAAGGTTTTGATTTCAGAAATTTAATTCTAGAAACTTCAAGCACTTTGGATTCCTATTCTAAAAGGGACTTTTAGAGACCGTTGCCGTTCCTTAGTGACCGTTAATAGTTGTCGCTTTAGCGGTGAACAATGCGGGCTAAGGCATGTCGTACAGCAGCGTTCTCAGCTCTGCCGTGCGTAGACGGGTCGCCTCCGCCAGACAATGGTTTTGGTAGCCTTCAAAGCCTGTTCCCCCAGCGGCGGGGGCGGTTTCCACTTCACACTGAAAGTCTCGCATCTTAATCCAAGCAAGCTGAACCTGCGTTAGGGTTTCCTGCGAAGATGCGGACAGGGATCCTTTTAGGTCCTGGTAAATCTCGTTCAGGATCTTATCGTCTCGGGCATACACCAAGCCGGCGCAGTAATTTTGAATGGTGGTTGGGGCGCTAGGCTGATCACAATCTACAATTTCTCCCCCCAAAGCCACTTGCCCTAGCCCGGTGCCCTCCGATAAGCCTGACAGTAGGGTTTGGTTGGCGATCGCCGTCAACTGAGTCTGACGATTGCGGGTCAACAAAACCAAACATTGCCAGCGCCCCCCCCGCTGTTCACCGTACAAATCCACCTCAATTTGGCAATTCCCGTCTCGCATCGTCTCCCAATTCACCTGGGACGCCATCATTTTTTCGCGAGTACCCTGGGGCAAATCCACCAGCAACTGGTCATACACCTGGGACACCGCCTGCTGAGCCGCCATCAATTCAGGACCCAGCGCTGGGGGAGGAGAGGCTTCAGCCACAGGAGCGGACTGAGATCCCGAATTGGGCTGACTGGGGGACACACCACCGGCTGAAGCAGAGGCAACGGGAGCAGGTGGGGCACTGGCAACGGGGGCAGGGCTCACCTCACCGGCACTTTCTTCTGTCGGAGCTTGGGACTCGTAAGAGGCTTCACTGGATTCGCCGCCACAGCCTGCCAGCACCATCAAGCCCAACACACTGCCCGCTAGCTTTACACCTAGACCTATATTCGCCATTGCCATTTTCTGTCACCGTGGAGTTGTCACTGTGGAGTTATTGCCGTGAAGCTAAAGGCGATTATCAATTGCTTGCCATGAAGTCTCTGACCTCGTCACCGTAGGGTTGCTCGACCCAGTTCGCTCTTAAGCTGGGTTGCCGCACCATCCACTACGTCAGGCTTTTGAAATTGATAAGGCGCCCTAAAAGTTGTTTCGAAATCTGCGATCGCCACCCTTTTCCGCACTTTAACCAACGACTTTAACCATTCGCCAGTCTCCAGCGTTTCCCCTGGAAAGTGCGCCTATTCACCCCGCAGCCTCGCCGGAACTTAGGGGGACAGAGGTCCTTGAGGGTGCCTTAGTTCATGACTCACCGAAGAGACTGCTGCTACCGGTCCATCTCCTTTTTCCCGATTTACGCGAGAGGTCTACTATCCGCTGACTAATGAATAGTCGCTAACGAGGCCAATAGGGGTTATCTATTTGTGTCGTCTCTTGATGCAGAACGACTGATTACTAGTCACTACTCGTCCTCGGCGAAAACATACTTGTACAAGTCAGCAGGATCGGGCTCGGGGCTATCAATACCAAACTTCACGGCGTCTTCCACTTCCGCTTGGATCTTCTTGTCAATCGCCTTCAGCTCTTCCGCCGTAGCCAAGCCTTCGCTAGTCATATGTTCTTTGAACTGGGTGATCGGATCGCGACTTTGCCAAATATCCTTCTCGTCCTTAGAACGTAGCTCGTCAGGATCTGCCAAGGAGTGACCCCGGAAACGATAGGTTAAGGCTTCAATCAGGGTCGGTCCCTCACCAGCCCGGGCCCGGGCAACGGCTTCCTGGGCGGCACCGCGCACTGCCAGCACATCCATTCCGTCCACCTCAACGCCGGGCATTCCAAAGGCAGCACCCTTGGTATAAATTTCTGGCACCGACGTGGCTCGCTCATGGGCCATACCGATCGCCCAGCGGTTGTTTTCTACCACGAAAATAATCGGCAGCTTCCACAGCGCTGCCATATTCAAGCATTCAAAAAACTGACCATTGTTAGCCGCGCCGTCACCGAAAAAGCACGCCGTTACCTGATCAGAGCTGGCGTCACCTAACGCTTCCCGGCGGTACTTGGTTTGGAACGCTACCCCTGTTGCCACGGGGATTCCTTCCGCGATAAACGCATAGCCACCTAACAGATGGTGGGGCTCGGAAAATAGGTGCATGGAACCACCACGCCCCTTGCTGCAACCGGTGACTTTTCCGAATAGTTCTGCCATTACCTCACGGGCAGGTACCCCAGCGCTGAGGGCATGCACATGGTCGCGATAGGTACTGCCCACATAATCTTCGTCCCGACGCATGGCTCTAATGACGCCGGTGGAAACCGCTTCCTGTCCGTTGTAGAGGTGGACGAAGCCAAACATTTTGCCCCGGTAATACATTTCGGCGCACTTGTCTTCAAAGGTGCGTCCCAACACCATGTCTTCATAAAGCATCAAGCCTTCGTCACGCGTGATGGTGGCGCGAGCGGGGGGATTTGAGGGAAGTACGCGTTGTTGTAATGCCATGCTGAATTGTTTTGTTAGTCGCAGGCGCGGTGCCTGATGTAACTGGGGCTCCTGGGAGCACTCAAAAGCTTATCTAGAATACCGTGGAACGCTAACAAGCGAGTGTGTAAACGCCTCAAGGGGGGGGAGAAATGGCGATCGCCAAGAACGAGGCGCAGGAAAACTGGGAAAATCTGCGGCGGGAGATGCCGTTGGCGGCAGCGGTGTTTGAAAAGGTGCGATCGCTGAAAGGACGATTCCATGTGCCAGGACATCAGGGAGTAGGGCTGGAGCCGTTGGGGAGTCGCTGGGGCACAGCATTTTTGGATGATCTGACGGAGCTGGAGGGGCTGGATAATTTGGCGGTGCCCACGGCGGCGATCGCTGAAGCTCAGCGGCTCGCAGCGAAAACCTTTGGCGCGGACCGGTCATGGTTTTTGGTGAACGGCAGCACAGTGGGGTTACAGGCAGCATTGCTGGCGGTGTCCCGGATGTCCCCCAGATCCCGGCAAAAAATTATTATTGGTCGCAACGCCCATCAGTCAATTTTGACGGGACTGATGTTGAGTGGTTTATGTCCCGTATGGGTGCAGCCGGAGGTGGATTATGAGTTTGGCATTGCCACCCACATGACGGCGAAAGCGATCGCCCAAGCCTTGGCAGACAATCCCGACGCCGGCGCCGTGTGCATTGTGTCGCCCACCTATTACGGCACCACTAGCAATGTGGAGGCGATCGCCCAGCTCTGCCACAAAACAAATATCCCGCTAATTGTCGATGAAGCCCACGGCGGTCATTTTGTCGCCCATCCTTGCCTGCCTCAGTGTGCCCTGGCAGCCGGGGCTAATATTGTTGTTCAGTCTGCCCATAAAACCCTCGGATCCTTAACCCAATCCGCGCTGCTTCATTATCAAGAAATACCTGGACAAACCAATAGCAACGTCCTTGAAGATAGCTTGAGTGATAATTTACGGCTGCTACAAAGTTCTAGCCCCAGCTATTTATTAATGACGTCGTTGGATGTGGCGCGATCGCGCCTACAAAGCCATGGCTATCAAGACTGGCATCGGGCGATAGAAATGGCTCAAAGCCTGGGCGATCACCTAAGCAAAATGTCTAATATTTGCGTCTTAAATTATCCAAATCAAGATCCGACAAGGGTGATCATTAGCGCCATCGAGAAAGGGTGGAACGGCTATGACCTGGACGAGTATTTAGATCAGCGGGGCGTTGCAGTTGAAATTGGCGATTCCAGGGCGATCGGATTAGTGATTACACCTCAAACTTGTTCCCAATCTGTCGATAGATTAATTCAGGTGATTCAGACTTTACCAAAAGTCCAAGAGAACGCTGTAAAGATTCCATATAGGCAGCGTCAAGCTAGGTGCGAATTCCAAACAGTTTTAACTCCAAGAGAAGCGTGGTTTTCTACTCAAAAAAGTATTGATATTCGAAATGCCGTGGGTGAAATTTGTGCGGAGTGGGTTTGTCCGTATCCGCCAGGAATTCCAGTGTTATTGCCAGGAGAAAAAGTAACCACCGATGCCCTAGAGTTTTTGCAAACTATTCGGGCGATCGGTGGAGAACTAAGTGGACTATTAGACCCAACGTTTCAAACCATTCAGGTAGTTTTAAAACGTCGGCAGTAGATGAACCCTAAACAATGCGCGGTCCCTCTGCGAAGGCGCGAGCCACATCTGACTCATTGGCATCTATGATTACGCCTACGATAGGTCCGGAAAATCCGCCAACTCTAACAATGGTGTCATTAACGCCACCCTGTCCAATTCCCAAAATATTAGAGAAGTCAACGCTGCTGTCAAAGAATAAATCTAACCGTTCGCTAGCGGCAATAAAATCACCATCGGAAAAACCAAAGTCAACAATAATATCAGCGTTGACAATTTCCGTAACTGGGTCATTTAAACGCAGCACAAAGGTGTCAGAACCAGCGCCGCCAACAAGAGTGTCAGAGCCTAAATCTCCAGCCAACAGATCATCCCCTGAACCACCGATCAAAAGGTCATTATTTCGACCGCCGAATAGTACGTCGTTGCCACTTTCACCCTGAAGCAAATCATTGCCAATATTGCCGGCAATAAAGTCTTCTCCATTGTTTCCCACAAGCACATCATCGTCACGACCACCGTAGAGGAAATCATTGCCATCATTTCCCACTAAGGTGTCATTATCTCGATTGCCGAACAGCACATCAACTTCGCTGGTGCCGTTTAAAAAATCACTGCCATTTAAGCCTCGAGTTCCTGATGTTCCTCGCTGACTGGGCACTAAATTTACGGCGTCGGGGCCAGGTCCAAAGTCAAAAAAAGTCATGATTTATCCCTACAAATTACTGCGATTAGACGTGCAAGTTCGATCCAACTTTTAAGGGGCAGTTGGACAAGGAAAAACAATAGGTCTAAAGCTTGGACCTAGATGACTTCTTGGGAGAAATAATGACGACTTAAATCTCCATATCTAGATCTAAGTCTCTAGAGTCAAACATCTAGGCTTTAACAGATATCTAAGGTTCAACCCTTAACGATATCGACGTCGTGCTTCTCGACTATTGGCTAGGTCTTGGCGGATGCGACTTAGAGACCAACCATCTTGAAGGCGACCGCGATAGGTGCGAAGACCACTGCGGTCTGCGGGACGTCCCAGAATTTCTCGATAGGCACGGTCGATCGCAACGGATGCTTCTCGGCTACGGGCGAGGTCTCGACGAACTCGGCGTAGGTCCCAGTTACGATCTTCGATGCGTTCAATGTAGGTGCGTAGTCCCCGTCGGTCAGCGGAACGCCCGAGCACCGAACGATAAATGCTGTTGATGCTGTTGCTTAAACGGGAATAATATCTACGATTTCGACGGCCGTAACGATAATCATCATCGTCATAGTCGCGATCGCGCCGCCATCGGTCATAGGCGCGACCACGGTTGTAAGGACCTCGGTCATAGCGGTAGTCGTCATAATCGCGATCGCGCCGACGGTTACGATAGCGATCATCATCGTCGTAATCGCGGCTGCGCTCGCATCGTAGCTGCGATCCCTCCCAACGGCAGGACGTTTGGGCGATCGCCGGTGACGCGGAACCAACGGTGAGGAGAGCGGCTAATGCTAGTAAAGTGGGGCGACGAAGATTCATCACCGAACCTCCTAAAAACGTGCGTTTGTGGGAACTGATTCAATTGGCGAGCAATTAGTTAACTCTTTCAATGGACCAATTGATTAACAGGAATGAAATGCTTAGGAATAGCTTTAGTGGTTGCTAGATTATACGGTTTCTATTAAGAGCTCATCAAAACCAAGGATGGCTTCAAATCCTTTTTTAACCGTTGTGATTATTGTAGATTCGACGCTGGTGGCTGGCAGGATCTTTAAGACACTTTCTAAAACGTCCAAGCCTCAGGAACCCCCAGAGAAAAACCGCCGCTGCCAAAATTTAAATTGGAGGCGATCGCCGCGCCAAATCGAATGTAAATGCACCCACCAAGCCAGTACGAGCGTAATTTCTTCGACTATCCTGACGTATTCGTAACCTGTGCCCCTCGTGATCGAAAAAATCGTGATGCGCAACGTTTCCCAAAATTAATTGTTGGCATAGTGTTGTCTTCTACCCAGCAGTTTGATCGAGGGGAAAACTTCAAAACCATCAAAAATTAGACGCGCTGGAAAAGTATGTTTTGCCCCTCCAGGAACAAATGTAGCTGGACTATTTTTGGCGGACGGGCGATCGCGGGGACAGTATTACCTTTGAGGCTGATAGCACAGCGATCGCACAAAGCGCAGGGTTGGAGCTGAGTATTTGGCGCCTCCACAACAGCGTGGGTTTGGGCGCGCTGAATAAACGCGCTGCATTAGGCGATCGTCCTCCCCCTCTCAACCTTTGTATCATTGCCCACATTTTTCCTCGATTACCCTGACGGTACTTTTGACAATACTTTCTCCATCGTCACAACCAATTTCCAATTTGTCCCAAAAAATCCTCAACCATCCGGTTAAACAGCCCCTGAATCCGAAGAAAAATTAACCGACTCGGAAATCGGCACAAAGACTATGGGGAGGGGTTAGCCCCCTTAGGGACACTATCTTCATCAGAATTTAGCAATACAGAAAACCAAGCTTTTCAAGGGCTACTAAATCATCCTGCGATCGCTTTTTTCTGTCCCACTTATCACTCTTCCCTGCTCTCTTGCTGCCGTCGTTGGAGTCCAGCCATGGATCAACCATCCCCTTTTGTTCGTCAAACATCAATTGAACAAATTTCTTTCAAACTTAGCGAAGTTGAAGAAATAGTTTTAGAACAAATTCTCCTGGCCGCCGATAATAATAGTGTCCTTAACATGCAGGTTATTGCCGATCAGGTGCCCTATCCTCAAGAAGTGGTCAGTGCAGCTGTGGATAAGTTGTTGGCAATGGGGTTGATCCACATAACGATGACAAGTGAACTGCTTGAATAAAGTTTGATCAATACTTGATCAGTAAAGATTGATTATTGGCAAATCTTGATCAACGGTGAATTGAATTGGTGATAAGAACTCGATTATATTTCCCCGTGTTTCTTGTTAAGGAAACCATTAATTGGATCAAACACTGAATGCACATTAAAAGCTACGTTCATATTGGCTGAATCTCCACTGACCGCCCTTTAATCTCTCCGGTTTCGCTCTCCCTAATTATGTTGTTTTCTAAGTCCTATTTCTCCCGTTTTTTAGCCATTAGCTTGCTTAGCGGTTCTTTAATGTTGGCAGGATGCTCATCGGACTCTTCTGCCCAATCCGCTGACCCGTCTCCCACGCCAGAATCTTCCCCTGAATTAGCAGCGTCTCCCACGTCGTCGCCCCCCGCTGAAGACGCTCAAGCCTCTTCTCCGTCACCGGAACCTGTGGTTGAGGCCGCTCCGGCTGCGCCCAATACAGGGCCCGTTGCCGTTGCATCAATTCCCAGCAGTGTGGAGATTAGGGTTGAGGGAACCCCTGTGCAAGTGTCCCTGGAGGCTTATCGTCCCGAAGGGCTGCCGATCGCCATGGGTCTACCGGAAGAGTCATTTATTCCTCGGGTTATCCAAACACCTCAGTGGACCGAAGTGCGTTTGGTGAGTTCTTACCAAGGAGCCATTAGCAGTGAAAAGGTTTATGTCAGCATTATTTGGCCTAAAGAGTCCATAAGCCTGGACAAAGCCCAAAATATGCTGTTTGAGGAAACCCGGAAGCAGGAAATAGGATTACAGGGGGTTGTGTCCACGGGGAACGAAACGATTTACGCCTGGGAAAGGCGTCGATGGCGCTTTGAAAAAAATATTACTGATGGTCCCGGTGGTATTTTTGGCAGGGCTTTTGTGGGGGAACTAAAAGGACAACCATTTTGGGTCGTGACCCATACGTTAGCCGAGTTCGCCGAAGGATATGGCCCCCGCTTCAACATCATTCTCGATACCCTTCAGTAAGTCTGGGCATTCTTTAGGATTGTTCTGGCGCTTGTGCTTGTGCCTGCTCCTTCACTTGCAGCCATTCTTTAACGGCAAACGGGGGCAGCACGATCGCCACATCCCCAGCGGCAAGGGGCAGCGTTAGGGTTATTGGGCGGCGACGCTGCAGCCCAGCCAGGAAATCACCCGCGTCGTACTCGCCAATATTGTCGGTGTTGGCTCCTGGATCCGTTTTTAGCTGAAAGGCATCGGGCAGCTCCCACTGTTGAGATCCCTGTTGAATTTTTAGGGGCGCTGATCGCTGGATCACGGTGCCCGGAAAGCCCGATATGCGTAAGTGGGCAGTGGCTTCGTTGTTTTCGGATTTGCCACTTTCGGCGGCATTGTCAACCACAGCGAATAACACGACTTGCCAGCCGCGATCGCGATTGTCCCGCAGCGCCTGGAGCGATCGCACCATCACGCCCCCATTGGCAGCAACTTCATCCTGGGAATAAATATGTACCGATGCCCACGCTGGCGACAATGGACAAAGACAAAGTACGATGCCCAGGAAAATCCCTAGAAACATTCCCAAAATGCGGGGCATGGAAATGGAAATGGTGTTAGTTGGTACTTTAATCAGGGGTTTAGCTGGGGACCACATTGGCACGCCTCAGTTGATTCATAAAAAACGCTTCTAGGGACTGGCGCTGGCGGTTTGCCTGCAAAATTTCCCCGTCCATTGCCGACACCGTTGCTACAAACTCTGTCAGATCCCGATCCAATTCTCCCTGCCACCAGCCATTTTGAAAGTCCATATCCCCCAACCACAGGCGTAGCTTCTCCCCATCTCCCCCACGCCCGCGCACTTGGTAAGAATCGCCAAGGGTCAACATCTCTTCCAACGCGCCACAGCACAGCAGCTTACCGTTAGCCAAAATTGCCACGGAATCGCACACCTGCTCCACGTCGGACAAAATATGGCTATTAAAAAAAATGGTTTTGCCGGCGCGCTTTAAATTCAAAATAATTTCACGAATTTGATAACGTCCCAGGGGATCCAGCCCCGACATGGGCTCATCTAAAAACACCAGCTCCGGATCGTTAATCAAAGCCTGGGCCACTCCGACACGCTGGAGCATTCCCTTGGAATACTGCTTCATCAACTTCTTTTTTGCCGCATCGTGGGATAGCTGTACCTGGTCTAAAATTTCACCAATGCGCCGCTGCACTGACTTTTGGGGCAACTGAAAAATCGCCGCCGCATGTTCTAGATACTCCCAGCCCGTCAGGTAGTCGTAAAAATAAGCATTTTCCGGCAAGTAGCCCAAACGCTGCTTGGTGGGGCGATCGCCCAAGGGCATCCCCAATACCGTCCCTGCCCCCGCCGTCGGCTTAGCAATGCCCAACAGTAGCTTAAGCAATGTGGTTTTTCCCGCACCATTGGGACCCAGTAGCCCAAAGGTTTGTCCGCGAGGCACCGAAAAAGATACATCTTGCACCGTGGTCACTGACTGATTCAGCCAAAATCCGGTGCGGTAGCTTTTGGTAATTCCCGTCACCGTGACCGCTGGGTTGCTATCGGAGAGTGGGGAAAGGGTCATGTTTTGCAGTTCCTAACCAATAGGTTGAGTGGCTTCTGAGTGACTTCGTCGAAGAAATAATAAGGGGAATTGTTAACAAACGTCGCCAGGTTTCCCATTTCTCGTTCCAGTGCCGTCGCCGTAGGGCAGAATCGGTCACAATAAGGGAGCGAAGAAATCAACAAAAACTTAAACTAGATTTTAAGATAAGTAATGGATCGATCTAACTGGGTGGCGATCGCCACAGGAACCATCGCGTTATTCCTTGGGATTGTTTACCTATTGATTGTTCAATTTCTTGACTTTCGAGGCGAAATGGTGCCTGCGCCCATTGAAAGCCTTGGTAATATTGGTTTCTGGTTAGTCAATTTCGGCTAGTTGGTCTTTCACTTTAGATTTTTCGCTGGTTTCCCCATAAGGAGACGAACGATTTATTCAAGTAAGACTCAGCAGTTAGCTGGCCTTTTGCTGGCAATTCACTAAAAGCTTTGTGGTGGTTTTATCACCAAAGCTTTTTCCCTTAAATTCCTGTTTGCTAGATGCGGCAATTATTTCGGTGCTTAAGATTTTGATTTCGAATTTTGATTTCAAAAATCCTGGTTTTTAAATCTTGATTTCCTGAATCTTGATTTCCTGAATCTCGGTTTTGACTCTTCGTCATAAACCTTGGCCTCCAACGCTACCGGAATTAGCCGCTTGCCCCTAACAAAGGATATATGACAACTATTACCTCCACTTCCACCGTCACTTTGAGCGATCGCCAACACCCGACTATTTCCACCTTGGCAAACCGCATCCAAGCCGCCTGGTCAAATTACCTAGACCTACAGCCCTACGCCATGCCGGAAGATTTAGGGTATGTGGAAGGGGTTCTAGAAGGGGAAAAGTTGGTGATCAATAACCAGTGTTACCAGACGCGCACCTTCCGTAAGCTACACCTGGAGCTGGCGCAAATTGGCAATTCCCTGGATATTCTGCACTGTGTAATGTTCCCCCGCCCCGAGTTCGACTTGCCCATTTTCGGCGCCGACCTAGTGGCGGGACGAGGACAGTTGGCTATGGCGATCGCCGACCTTTCTCCAGTGCGGGACAACCAACAGCTTCCTGGAGAATATCAGCAACATTTGGAAGAACTGCCAAGCTTTGACTTTCGCCACTGCCGCCATTTTCCTGAATGGGCTGATATCTTTTCCGATTTTTGCCTTTTCGTACGTCCCGATGGGGAACAGGAAGAAACGGCGTTTGTGGACACTATTGATCGCTATTTAGCGTTCCACTGTCAGCAGGCAAAGGCTGCGCAGCCGGTGGATAGCGATCGCCGTAAAGCCATTATGGTGGCCCACCAGCATTACTGTGCCCAACAGCTACGGAACGACAAAACTCGCCGTGTCCTGGAAAAAGCCTTTGGCGACGCCTGGGCAGAGCGCTACATGACCACGGTTTTGTTTGACGTTCCCTTGGGTGTCCCCATGGGCAAGGCAAAAATGCCCTAGTGGTTCAGGTTTAAAAAAAACGACTTAGGCTGGAAAACCCGCTCAAAAACTTGCTTTGGGCTGGAAACCCCATGGAATCCTTAGGATGTCGCTGTGGGAGATAGGTAGCGGTTCAACGTTTCTAGAACTAGGGACGGTTGAATAGGTTTGGTTAAATAGGCCGTTGCTCCGGCGATCGCGCCCTGCACCCGATCAAAGGGCTTAGTGCGCGAGGTCAACACCACCACGGGCACTTGGCGATATTTAGGCAACTTGCGCAAAACACGACAGAATTCCAACCCGTCCATTTCCGGCATCGCCACATCCAGCAAAAACAAGTCAATATTTTCTCCTCCCTCCACCAGCTTTAACGCATCCATAGCCCCCGCCACCGTGGCGATAACGTAGTAAGGCTCCAATAGACGCCCCAGCAACGTTCGGGTCACTACGCAATCGTCAACAATCAGAATTTTTAACTTGCGTTTGGAAAATGCCATAGGGCCCTCATTGGAAAGGCTTTACGGAGAAATGAAGTGATTTCGTAACTACAGCGCAGTGATGCTGACTTAGCTAGGGACTATGATTATTTAAGTCTCAAAGCCTTTGACTGCGAGGGTTTTAGCCTCTAGCGCTTCTTACTTTAAAAGGGCGTGTACTCCCCACTACGTAAGCTTTTGGTGCTCAATTGGCGACACGCCTTCGGCTAACCTCCACGTCCGGAGAAGATTCAGTATCCACGTTTAAGCACCGCATCTAAAAATTTGCTTTACCTTACATACTCAGATTTTATCTATTGTTCAATCCTTACACGCCCGACTCTGCATCCACAGTAAAAAATGCCGAAGAATCAGAACTTAAGGGGCAGAGGAAACGTCTATAGATGGTCAGGGTCTGTGGACAAGTGCCCCGTTTTTGATCCGCTGTCTTCCCCTTAGTGCTTTTCCCGGTGTGTAACCAGCAATAAAAGATTGGAGATTGTAGACCCCACTGTGAAGACCTTGAGCCCGTACGGTGAAGCCCCTAAGTATGTCGTTATTGAGCACCAGAAGCCTTATATAGTGGGGAGTCCACGCTCTTTTAAAGCAAAAAGTGCTAGGGACTGAAACCCTTGCTGGTAAAGACTTTGAAACTTAAATGGCGACAGCCCCTAGCCATACAAGCGTCGACAGTGACACGGTTACAGAAACAAGCTTTCCTCTGGGTGCGATCCTTTCTCCAGCAAGGTGGATATGACTGTATTCGACTCGATTTGGAGATTCGGTTGCCGTAGCTTCAGGTCTTTGGTTCTAAATTTGAGGGTTGAAGAAACCATTGCGCGGGAAAACTGGTTAAGTCTCCCGATTCTAAAGACAAGTTGATGAAGTCTATGACATCCCGTTCTTGCACCCTTGACTTTGATGAACTGACTTGCGTTTGACGCAATTAAATTTCAAAGATTTTGAATTTAAGTTTTTCCCATTCAAAGGACAATTGGGGGCTTTATGTTCAAAGGTATAGACAAACCTATAAACTTTTACACAAGTGCTTCAAATCAAATCCTTTAAGATTAGTGGTCATTATTGGGAATCTTAGTTGAGGGTAGTAACAAGATTCTTGGGTGACGAGATCTTTCAAAGGGTGCATGCAGGGTGGGAACGACTGAGCAAATTGGGAAATGCTTCAAAGAAGGCTCAATGTAGAAAGGGCCTGGTGAACAGTGAGCGACTCTCTAACAAGCCACCTCTTGACGAGCAATGTCTCAGCAAAGGTGGACTGGCACAACTGGACTGGCATAACTGGACTGGCACAACTGGACTGGAGCGTCTGACATGAAGTTACGGGTTAAAACCTTAGCTATTGTTGCTTTAGCGGTGGTTTTCCTAAACGTGGTGCTTTTTAGTACGGCGTCGGGGCTGTTGCTGCGGGACTTCCGCTCCTTGGAAACCCAGGATGTGCAGCTTGATGTGCAGCGGGCATTGGGGGTGTTGTCCGATAATGCAACGGATTTGGATGCCACCGCTCAGGACTATGCGGAGTGGGATGACACCTATGCGTTTATGAGCGATCGCAACCCAGGCTATTTGCGGTCAAATTTCCTAGACCGAACGTTTGATTATTTACGACTGAATATTCTGGTAATTCTGGATTCCCAGGGGCAAACCATTTACAGCCAGGGTTACAGCTTAGATAATCAGCGATTCCGAGAGGTTTCTGAAAGTTTCAACGAAAGTTTGACCGCGGGCAAACTGCTGTCGGAGGCAGTGACCGGGCGCGCCCAAAGTCCTAGCTTTCGTAAAAATGGATTATTGGTATTACCCGAGGGACCCATACTGGTGGCGTCCCGCTCCATTGTGACCAGCGATGGTACGGGACCGGTGCGGGGCACGTTGATTGTGGGGCGGTATTTGACGGGGGGAGAGCAGGAGCGATTGACCCGCTTAACCCAGCTTCAGGTAACGTTGCATCCTCTGGCCACCGATGGGGATGATCGTGATCGCGCGGCCATTGCGGACCTGTTGGCAGACAATGCACTGGACACGGTAATTCGTCCTTTGGATGGGAAGTCCACCGCTGGCTATGCCATTGTTAATGACCTGTACGGTCAGCCGGCGATGCTGGTGCGCACGGTGATTGAGCGGCGGATTTTTGCCCAGGGAAAGCTGAGCCTGCGGTATTTGCTAGTGCTGCTGGTGTTTATTGGGCTGGTGTTTGGGATTATTACCCTAGTGCTATTAGAGCGACTGGTGCTGGCCCGGTTGACGCGAGTGAGCGATAGTGTGGGGGCGATCGCCTCCAGCGGCGACGTGTCCATGCGGGTGGAAGTGCTGAACGGCACCGATGAACTGGCGGATTTGGTAACGGTGCTCAACGGGGCCCTGGATCGGGTGGAAGAGTCCCAGGGAGCCCTGCGGGCGGCGGAGGCGAAATATCGCAGTATTTTTGAAAATGCCATTGAGGGAATCTTCCAAACTACGCCTGAAGGAGCCTACCTCAGCGCTAATCCAGCTTTGGCGGCAATTTATGGCTACGAATCTGCCAAAGCGTTTCTAGAAAGTCAGCGCAACGCTAAAGAGATTTACGTCAACCCGGATCGTCGTCGGGAATTTATGGACCTGGTGGCGGAGCAGGGCTCGGTCACTGAGTTTGAAGCCCAGGTTTATCACAAAGAGGGGCATATCATTTGGATTTCCGAATCGGCGCGATCCGTTTTGGGAGAGGACGGAACGGTGGCCTTTTATGAAGGCACCGTGGAAGATATCACCGCCCGTAAAGCAGCCGATGAACGAATGGTGCGGCTGCGGGATCGCCTGGAGGCAATTTTGCAGGCGGTGCCCGGCAGCGTATCACGGGTGGATCGGGAGCTAACCTATTTGGAAGTGAATCGCCATTTGGCAGAGTCCTTTAACTTGACCCCCGAGGAATTTGTGGGCAAGCACATTGACTTTTTGGGCTACGGCAAGGGTTTTCGGGCGTTTATGGAAAACTTTTTCGCGGGGAGTCGCACCGAAGATGCCCGGGAAATTGAGCGCGTTACGAATCGGGGCGTAGAAAATTATTTGATTGTGGCTCAAAAATACGAAAACAATCAGGCTGCCTTTGTGGTGGGTATTAACGTCACCGAGGAGCGCCAGGCAGTATCAGCCTTGGCAAAAGCAGAGGCCCAGTATCGCAGTATTTTTGAAAACGCTGTGGAGGGCATTTTCCAGGCGACGGCGACGGGGGAGTTTACGGCGGCGAATCCATCCCTGGCACGGATTTATGGCTACGACTCTCCTGAGGTGCTGATTGAGCGATTTAACCAGTCGTCGGGGGCCCCGTATGTGCAGCCCAACAGCTTCCAAGATTTGCTGGCATTGCTTCAGGAGCGGGGACAAATTTCTCGAGAATCGGAGGTGTTTCGAGTCAATGGCGATCGCCGATGGGTTATGGAAAATGCCACCGCAGTGCGCGACCAGTCCGGGCGGCTGCTGTATTACGAAGGCACCGTGGAGGATATTACTGAGCGAAAGCGGTCCCGGGAAACGATGCTGGAGCGATCGCGCCTGTCGATTTTAGAGGCGGAAGTGGGTGTGCTGCTGTCGGGCAGTGGGGATATGGAGACGGTATTGCGCTCCTGTGCCGATCTGGTAGTAAATCAGCTTGGCTGCCTATTTGCCCATATTTGGACCGTGCGCCCCAACGGCAATTCCCTGGAGCTACAGGCCCAAACTACCCATGCCAGATCGCGCAACCTAGACTTAACCACGCCCCTGCTTACCCAAACCCTGCAGGAGTCGGTGGTGTTGCCGGAAAATGACGAGGCGGGATTAGCCACCCTGGAGCGTCAATGGGAACTGCTGCCGCCGCTGGTAGAAATTGCTCAAACCATGCGCCCGGTGTTTCGCCACGGCACGCTGCGCTGGAAGGTAGATGCCCCTGAAAAAACGGAGAATGCGACTAAAACCCTGGTGTTTGTAGGACATCCTTTGGTAGTAGAAGACCGGCTGGTGGGAATTATTGCCCTCCATAGCTGCGAAGAACTGAGCGACGATGCCTATGACGTGCTGGGATGGATTGCCAATGCGATCGCCTTAGGCATTGACCGATCTTGGGCTCGCCAGGAACTGGTTAGCCGGCGGGAGGCGCTGCTGCTACAGTTGGCGAGCCAAATTCGTAATTCCCTAGAGCTTTGCACCGTGCTCAACGCGGCGGTGGAAGGCATTCGCAGTCTGTTGAAGGTGGACCGGTGTTTGTTTGCTTGGTATCGCCCCGGTGACTGCGTTGGCGTTGAGGGGAATGCCATTGACGACGGTGCAGAGGGAATCATGCTGGAGCTGGTAAGCGAAGCCTACGGCGACAATTTAATGCCTCTGCCGCGCACCATGGACTCGGCGGGGATTAGGGATTTTGTGGCGCAGCTTACGGCGGATGATTCCCATACCCTATTGCGGGCTAGCGATGTGACTATGCTAGACGAGCCCCTGCGATCCCTATTTGAACAACAAGGATATACGTCGGTGCTGGCCATGCCGCTGATGGGGCAAGATGGCAAGCTGGGGGTCATTCAGTGCGGTGATTGTCTCAAAATGCGCACCTGGACCGATAGCGATATTGATTTGCTGCGGGCGGTAACGGAGCAGTTGGCGATCGCCATCCAACAGTCAGCGCTTTATTCCCGCGCCCGCGAAGCCGCCCAGGAAGCGGAGCAAAAGGCGCAGGAATTGGAGACCACTTTGGAGGAGCTGCAAACCACCCAGACCCAGCTTATTCAAACGGAGAAGATGTCTAGTCTGGGGCAAATGGTGGCTGGTGTTGCCCACGAAATTAATAATCCCACCACCTTTATCCACGGCAACCTTACTTACGCTCGCAACTATACGAAAGACCTGCTGGCGTTGCTGGACATTTATCAACAGTCCTATCCCGAACCGGCGGAGGGCGTTGCCGATTTCCTGGGGGCGATCGACATTGGATTTATCATCGAGGACCTGCCGAAAACCCTAGCGTCCATGCAAATTGGCGCGGACCGTATTCGTCAAATTGTGGCATCCTTACGGAATTTCTCCCGGCTAGACCAGGCAGAGATGAAGCCGGTGAATATCCACGAGGGGTTGGACAATACCCTGCTGATTTTGCAACATCGCTTTAAGGCCAACAGCACATTTCCCGCCATTGAAATTGAAAAGCACTATGGTTCCCTGCCGGAAGTGGTGTGCTATGCCGGTCAGCTGAACCAGGTGTTTATGAATATTATTGGCAATGCAGTTGATGCTTTGGAAGCGGGCAAGGGCAAGCGCGAATCTAGCCCGGGTGAGTTAAACGTTGATCGATTTGGTACCGCCTTTGGCAAAGGTGGTTTGAACCGAGGTGAAAGCACGGGCGTTAGTGGGGGGATCGTCGGCAGCGAAAGTCGGGAGTTGAATCGTGTGACCACGGCGATCGCCTCACCGGAGGTTAGGTCCCCCAAGGTAACCATCACAACGGAGCCAGTTGGGGGCGATCGCGTTCAAATTCGAATTCGTGACAACGGCTCTGGCATCGCGCCAGAGGTGGTGGCTAAGCTATTTGACCCATTCTTCACCACCAAGCCCGTTGGTCAGGGCACTGGGCTGGGGCTATCCATTAGCTATCAAATTGTGGTGGAAAAGCATCGGGGTCAGCTCACCTGCCAGTCTGAAACCGGAAAAGGCACTGAATTTTGTATCGAAATTCCCGTTGAACAGCCCGAATGGAGTGAGTCCACATAATTCTTCGGGATAAGCATTGTCTGTAATAAGCCAAGGGGGGACAGTTTGGGCGATCATCCCAGTGCCGCAAGCAAGAATTGCCTTCTGCTTTCACTGAAAATCCCCAAAAAATTACTGCCTAGCCCCCCTCTCAATGTGGAGCTAGGCAGTGCATCGAAGTGACTATTGGGTGGATTCTTGCCCTTAATCACCTCAACCGAAATGTGCCTTTTGCAAATCTTTTGTATGCGCTGAATTAATTCTTGGTGAAACCACCTCCCATCACCAAGCCCCTACCTTTTGGAGTCTTATTCAGGCTTTGAAGCAAAATTTCAAGGCAGCTAGGAAGCCTTGGCTTACCGATAACGGCGCTTACGACGAGCGGCCGCAGCCTTGCGCTTACGCTTTTCAATGGGAGTTTCGTAGTAGCGACGGTACTTTACGTCTGCCAAAATACCGGCTTTGGAAACTTGACGCTTGAAGCGGCGTAGGGCAGATTCAATACCCTCGTTTTCACCCAATACAACTTGGGTCATACAGTTAACTCCTTTTTCTATTTGCTTAGGTGGACAATGATTGTTCAAAATCGTTTGCGTCGTAGTGCAAATTTTTGAACAGGGACTACTAGGCTATCGCGATGGCTGGCAATTGACTAGGGGCTGTGCCCAGTTATGGTCAATTCTTGAATGAGTAACGTGGTCAGCAAGACGACGGTTTATGGTCTCAGGGAGAGCTGACTGCAGACGGCACCGCTGATGTGGTCGAGCTGGCGCTGTTAATTTGTAGCCCCTGCCAGTCCATATTCCCTTGGAGCAGCGATTCTGCCTGGACCGCATCCAAAGGGCGGGAAAATAGATATCCCTGCCCATAATCGCACCCTAACTTCTTCAGGCGAGTGAGCTGATCTAGGGTTTCAATACCCTCGGCGATCGTGCTCATTTTTAGCCCCCGCGCCAGGTTTAAGATGGTTCGCACTACCGCAATACCTTCCTCGTCCCCCATGTGCTGCACAAAGGATTGATCCACTTTAAGGGCGTGAATAGGGAAACTCTGTAGGCGACTTAGGGATGAGTAACCGGTGCCGAAATCGTCAATGTAGGACTGCACCCCTAAAAGCTGTAGACGCGACAATCGGTCCACTACCGATTCAATATTTTCGGTAATGGAGGTTTCGGTAACTTCAATGCGTAGATGGGAGGGCTCAATGCCTTTATCAATAATGATTGCCTGGATGCGCTCCACTAATTTCGGCTGGGTAAATTGCCGCCCCGACACATTGACACTGACAGTCATATCAGGTTTCATCCAGCCGCAGTCGCACCATGTCTTAACCTTTTCACAGGCGGTTTCAATGACCCATTGCCCCAGCTGCAAAATCAAGTCTGTTTCTTCAGCTACCACAATAAATTCGCCGGGGGAGATCCAGCCGCGCTGGTGATGGTTCCAGCGCACCAGAGCCTCAAAGCCCTTAAGGGTTAGATCCTGCAAGGACACGATGGGCTGAAAATATAGCTCCAGTTCCCCTTTGGCGATCGCCTGGCGTAAATCACTTTCTAACCGGAGCTGGGTCAACGTGTGCTGATGCATTTTGGCGTTGAACACCTCGTAGCACGATTTACCCTTACGCTTAGCCGCGTACATGGCAATATCCGCATCGCGCATCCACGATTCCCAACGGTGGTAGGGCGCCTGGGAGTGGGGCTCCACACTTAATGCAATACCGATGCTGACGCTGGTGTAAAAATCATGCCCTTGAATGCGGAAGGGCTTCTGTAGGCAATCCTGAATACGATCCGCAATATGGATCGCATCGTCAACGGACTCCATATCGTCCAGCAGTACCGCAAACTCGTCGCCCCCTAGGCGAGCCACCATATCGTTGCCGCGCATACACCCAAGCAACCGCTGCCCAATTTGCACCAGCAGATCATCGCCAGCGTGGTGTCCCAAGCTATCGTTTACCACCTTGAATCGATCTAAATCGATATACAGCACACTGTAGAGCCGATCCAGGTGGCGCTGACTCTTACGCAAGGTTCCTTGCAGGCGATCCACAAATAAGTTGCGGTTGGGAAGCTCCGTTAATGCGTCATAAAAAGCCGTATAGGTCAGCTTTTCTTCCGCCTCCTTACGGGCACTAATATCCTCCACAATGGAGATGGTATAGGGCTTTTCCTGGTTACTGGGGGACACCAGAGAAACGGTGACGTTAGTCCACTGGATGCGACTGTCTTTACGCACATAGCGTTTCTCGATGGAGAAAGATGAAATTTCCCCCAGCCAAAGGCGTTCGGACAGGGTGATGTTTTTCTCTAGATCTTCTCCATAGGTAATGTCTCGGTAGTTCAGCCCGATCACTTCTGCCTCGTGGTAGCCCATGAGGGAGCAAAATTTTTCGTTGACTTTGATGTAATTCCCATCTTGGTCAAGCTGGCTAATGCCCACGGCCGCCTGTTCGATGATGGCGCGGAATCGTTCTTCACTGTTGCGCAGGCTCGCTTCCGCCCGTTTGCGATCATCAATATCGGTGCAGGAGCCCACCATGCGCACAACGCTGCCGTCGCGATTCCATAGGGCCTGCCCCCGATCTAAAATCCACTTATAGTTGCCGTCTTTACACAGCAGACGATATTCACAGGAGTAGGTGGGGTTCTTTTGGGCTAGGTGACGCTGTAGCTCCTTAAGCACCTGATCGCGATCGCCCGGATGAATGCGCCCCTCCCGCTCTCGAACGGTGTTGCCAATTTCATGGTCCTCATACCCCAGCATTGTCTTCCAGCGCGTGGAGTAAAACACCTTATCCTTTTGTACATTCCAGTCCCAAATGCCATCGTTGTTGCCCTGGAGGGCAAGCTGCCACCGTTCCTCACTCGCCTGAAGCGAATCCTCGGCACGTTTACGCTCGGCAATATCCTCCACCACCACCACCGCGTACTGCACCGTTTCATTGTCATCACAGGCCAGGGACACCGATAGGTTGACCCACTGTACATGGCCGTTTTTGCGCAGAAAACGAGTGGAAAAGTTGTAGGTGCTTGGGTGGGCGCCCATTTTTCCCACCCCCTGCCCCATGTACCAAGGACTAGGCCAGTCTGTACAGCGATCCTCTGGGTGGGTGAACGCCATCATATCCAGCCCAATAATTTCTGGTTCCGTGTAGCCCACTAGCTGACACAGGCGCTGGTTAACTTCAACGATGACGCCCTTTTGGTCCGTGCGGTAGATACCAACGGCGGCTTGGTCAAAGATTTCCTGAAATTTCTTTTGCTGCTGGGACACGACCGATTGCAGCCGCACCGGGGTTTCGGTCCAGCGATAAACGGCGATTCCCACCGCCGCCGCTAAAACGCCGCCAAATCCAAAAATAATGAGTGAGCGATTGTAGCCATGGAGCCATCCATTTTCCGGGGTGAGGACCATTAACCACTGATCCCGGGGAAATTTTAAGGTTTCCACAACGGGACTATTTTGGTAGTTGTTAGCGTCGAGGGTGGACAGCAGTGTCTCGTCGCCGAACAGGGGTAAGCGATCGCCCGTTTCATTGCTTTGGTGAGCCACCAGGTAGCGATACCGAGGGGACGATTGGGTTTGAAAGCTGCTGTTTTCCGGGTTAGGGGTCACCTCTTGCCACAGTCGCTTTGAGGACAAACTGGTTTGCACAACGCCCCACAGATCGGGGCGAGGGGCGTCGCGAGTTTTGTCGTCAATAATGGCGATTTGAACGTGGATAATATCGCCGTCAGGATGAACGTGGACTCCACCAATGGCTAAGCGCTCACGCAGTTGGTTAGTGGGCAGCGATCGCACCTGCGCCGTGGAACGATATAAATCCTGAAGCAGCAGATCCAAGTCTCCACCAAAGCGCTCATCCTTGGCGAGAGAGTTTCTGTCGCTGGAAGTCTCAGTGGACCCTCTGGATCCTTCTTTCGTTTCTGCAGCGGCTACCGAATCGCCAGAGTATGTGCTGCTCCTCTGATCTTCCATAGTGGGCAGCGCCTCTTCCGTAGTGGGCAGCGCCTCATCAAGGCGACGGTTTTTGTAATTAGCTTTGCCTGGACGCAGCAGCGCCACCTGATCAATACCGTCGTCTTTCTGCCAACGTCCAAGAATTGTCGCTTGATCAGAATCGCGAGGGGACAACCAAACTTTTGAAATACTATTGAAACTTTCAGCCGTTAAATCAGGGTTACGAATAACGTAGTAAGCAATACCCTTAGAAACTTGGATTTCTTGCTGAATCGCACTATCTATTTGCGCCCGAATTAAACTTAAGTGATCCTCCGCACTAGTTTTTCCACCAAGCAAGTGATTCTTTCGCTCATGATTGTCAATCATCCAGCTACCAAGAAGCACAAGGCTGCCTGCGACCAGAGCACTTAGGGAAGAAACAAGGCGCACTTTCATAAGTAAAATGCAAAAGTTAGAAGGTGATGGGGGAGTGGTTTCAGGGCGGCTGAAATGATTCAGGAGCTTAGATGGGGCAGCTCTAATGGGTAAGTGTTTTAGTGTGATTCTGTCATGGTAGTTGACAGTCGATTTTTTTGAGTAAAAGAACTGACATATTGCTCTACAAGCATTGAAACAACTGGGCAAGCTTGAGGAGAGAAAGGTCGAAGTCCTCAACTCAGATTCAGGATAAATTCAAGAAGAAAATGTGGTTTCTATCGAAGTATTTTGCCCTAAATTTTCAGATTTGGAGTTTATTTTTCAAGGACTAAGCTGTGGAGATAAGGCAATCAAACTATCATTTTTCTATTCTGCTTTTCAGTAAAAAATCAGTTGTTTTCTCAATCTTTACAATATCTTTTTCCATTGTTTTCGCGAACTTCTTGGCCACGAAGGTATTAAAAAATACTTCAATATAGTTCAACGGGCGGCCTTACTTTGCCCATTTTTGAACGTGCGTTATCAACCACTATAGAAATCTTTTTGCCACTGAGAGTATGTGCTTATCCCCCTTTGAAAGATCACAACCCCTAAACCCACCACTAGAGTTCCTGAGACCGGTTGAGAGCTTCTAAAACTTGCTTTCTTCTTTGTCTTCTTCAGCTTAGGGCAAGGGTGTCATGGATTTCAGCGGAAACCATCAGTCCGGTTAAATTTTTGAAAAGTGTTTGCAACCGATACCACGGCTTCCCTTTGTTTGTGCTGTTGTTAACGCCGTTTTAAATATGAATATGGCTTCAGTGCATTAACACTTCCAAGGCATGGATTGCTGACAGGTATGGGGACACGTTAGGGACTGTAGAGTTAGTGACGGTTGGATGGATTTACCACTACCCTTGAGACTGCCATTGAAGTGGTTTGGTGAAGTGTGGTTTCGGTTTTGGGGGAGGGGGCGAGGGTCTTGGACAATGGATAGTGTTGTTTTTGGGAGTTTGCTTGATGGGAGAGTCGAGGTTAAAGGGTTTTGGAGAGGCAAAGAACAGCGGTTTGGGGACGGTTGCCGCAGACGAGGGGACAGTTGCCCCTGATAGGGATCCCCGAAAAACCTTTGAAGCAAAACCACATACCACTGATAGCGCCATTAACTCTTCGGAGGCGTCTCATGTTGTTGGAGGGGAAACCCAGGCACGCAAGGCAACCCATTTAAAGGTTTGTTTGGAAGACGATGTTCAGTGTGAGTCTTTGACGACAGGGCTGGAGCGCTACCGGTTCCGTCACTGTTGCTTGCCGGAGCTGGGGTTTGAGGATCTGGACTGTACCGTCGATTTTTTAGGGCATGCTTTGCCGGTGCCACTGTTGATTTCATCGATGACTGGCGGCACGGATTTGGCTCAGGAAATTAATCGGCGGCTGGCACGGGCGGCTCAAGCCTATGGATTGGCAATGGGGGTGGGATCCCAGCGGGTTTCGGTGGAGCGCCCGGAAACGGAGCGTACTTTTGCGGTGCGATCGCTGGCGCCTGATGCGGTGCTGTTGGCGAATTTGGGCGCGGTGCAACTGAACTATTCCTACGGTGTGGATCAGTGTCGGCAGGTGGTGGATACCTTGGAGGCGAACGTGCTGATCTTGCATTTAAATCCCCTTCAGGAGGCGGTGCAAAGCAGGGGCGATCGCAATTTTGTTGATTTGCTGCCAAAAATTGAACAGGTGTGTGCCGCGTTGCCGGTGCCGGTGATTGCGAAGGAAGTGGGTAACGGTATTTCAGGGGCGATGGCTCGGGCGTTGCTGGATGCGGGGGTGGCGGCGATCGACGTGGCGGGGGCGGGAGGAACGTCCTGGGCCCAGGTGGAAAGCGCTCGGGCAGAGGATCCGTTGCAGCGGCGTTTGGGACGCACCTTTCGAGATTGGGGGTATCCTACGGCCCATTGCGTGACATCGGTGCGGGAGGTGGATCCCGAAGTGCCATTGATTGCCTCGGGTGGGCTGCGGACAGGGTTAGATGCGGCAAAGGTGTTGGCGCTGGGGGCAGATCTGGCCGGTTTGGCGATGCCGTTTTTGAAGGCAGCCGCTGAATCAGAGGAGGCGATCGCCTTCGAAATTGAGGCGCTGACGGCGGAGCTAAAGACAGCTATGTTTTGCGCAGGCTGTAAAACTGTGGCGGCGTTGCGATCGCCAGATGTATTGCAGCGGTTTCCCAAGTCATAGGTCTTTTCATCGTCAGTCTTTTCATCGCCATTCACCCCAGAAAATTACCCATAAAAAAGGGACGCAGCTATGCGTCCCTGAGATCTTTTGGTTAAGTGCCTTATCTGTGGATCCCTTACTTTGTGCCCAAAATGTGGGGTGATTCCACGGGACCGACTTTGTTTTCGCTAGTTAAAGCCTGGTAGCTCATCACGGCAATATCGGCGCGGGTTGCGGGGGTTTGTAGATCCAAGGTTTGGGCTTCGGGATTAGCCAGCAGACGATTTTCCACCGCTGCTGCGATCGCCGGGCGCGCCCAGCCGGGCACCTGGTCACCGTCGGGGAATTGTCCTAGCACCTCATCGGGATTGCCCTGAGGCTTCAACTTTAAGCCCGAAACAAAAGTCAGCAACGCTTCCAGACGGGGAATGGGACGTTCCGGGTCGAAAGTAGCATTGGGATAGCCTTTCATAAATTCCATTTGGACAGTTTTGGCAACCGCTTCGGTGCCCCAAAAATCAGCGGCAATATCACTAAATGGGGTGGCCGGTGCGGTGGGTTGGCGATCGCTATAAGCTTTGGCCACGATGGCAGCGAGCTGAGCCCGATTAACCGGAGCGTCCGGTTGGAATGTGTTGTCGGGAAAACCCTCAATAAAGCCTAGCTGGGTGACTTGATTCACAAAAGGCGCTGCCCAGTGATCATCGGGCACATCATCAAATGCCTGGGGCGCAGGAGGGGGAGAAGGGGGAGCTGCATCTGGAGTGGTCCCACCCTCCGTAGCCGTGGAATCCACTGCTTCCGAAGGCGGCGGCGGTACATCGCCCCGTGTGGGACTGTTGGCTTCGCTGGCCACTTCCCGGCGATCGCCTCCATCATCTCCATCGCCGTCAACGGACTCAGCACCGTTGCCACCAGCACCATCCACGACGGAACCTTCACCACCAGCACCATCGCCGGCTCCATTACCAGCATCTCCACCGCCGAACCCAATGCCGCCTCCCACTGCGCCAATACCGCGAAGAAGTCCACCATCGGCACCATTCTGGGCACCGCCATCAGCACCGTTAAACTCTTGGTTAGGCGCACCGCCGGTCACTTCTGCGGAGGAATCGTCAGTAGCGGAGGACAGGAAACTCAGGGAAAACTGGCTACGCCCTATGGTCCACCAAAAAATCCCTCCCATCGCCAAAATTGCGATAACGATCGCCCACCATTCTTCCGCTTCCACCGGACGCGATGAGCGAGATGTGGGAACTAAATTAGTTTCCTCGTTGGGATTGGAATTAGAGGAACCGGGCGGTACAGAATTGGACACGATGCACTCTCCAAAAAGACCCCACCACTGTAACCTCAGTTTTCAAAATCCGTTCCGCGCCCTTAAAAAGGGTAATTTTTTCGGCAATTCTCTGAATAACCTGCAATTGTCTAGGCAACCTATCAGAGCCCCTATCTTTTCACCTGTTCCACTTCAATATTGACTTCATTTAAAGTGCGGCGACGCAGCTCAACGGACTCGGTGCGCGGCAATAGGTCAAACACGTCCCTTAGGCGATCATCCACCGTTTCAAAGGGCACTTGCCCCACCTCGTCGAGAACCACTTTACCGCTGCCGTCAATCACCACCGTTTGGGGAATGCGCCCTCGGTAGTAGAAGGCGGCTTTAGTGGAGTCGTTGGACCCTTCCGGCGGTAAGGCATCGACCAGGAGGGGAATAAAGTCCGCTGCTTTTCCGTAAAACGCCTGCAGTCGGGAGACGGTGCCCGAAAACTTCTTGCAGTCGGCACTGTCGTCCACATAGAAAAATAGAATGGCAGGCTTTTCCCGCGCCAGAGAATCAGCCAGCTTTACTTTGGGGGGAACCAAAGAGCCGTTTCCCGCATACAAGGCAAAGATATTGCCGTCGAAGCGATCGTCGGTCAGGGATGCGATCGCCGGATTTGTCCCCGAAATCCACAAACTGACAGCAAGGGCCAGGGAAAGGGCGATCGCCGCCACAGTCATAGGGACTTTCCTCAGATGCCGAGCCAAATATTGAACTGAGAACTTTTCTAAAAGTTTCCCCGTTGACGTCATTTTGGCTCCAGTTGCGCGTCCAGTCACGATCCATCCTCTCCGTGGGCTTATTCGTCCCTTAGGCATAAATACCAAAGGGTCTTTAAAAATAGTAGTGCCTTTGAGCGCCTTCGGTCGGGGATATTGGTACCATAAGGGCTGCAAAAGACATAAGACGCTGGGGACGCCACGTTGTCTAAATTTGACCGATTTAAACAGAATCTAAAAAACGATCTGATTGCTGGCCTGTTGGTGGCAATTCCCTTGGCCACCACTATTTGGTTAACCATTACCTTGGGGCGCAACACCATTGAGGTGGTCACCAGCCTTCCCAAACGGTTTAATCCCTTTGCCCAGTTCAATTTGGAGCCGTGGGTTGTTACCCTGCTGGATTTACTAATTGGTCTTGCGGTACCCCTGTCGGTAATTTTGCTGCTGGGGCTGATGGCGCGAAATATTGCCGGGCAGTGGCTGCTAAACAACGGCGAGCGGGTAGTGCAGGGCATTCCCCTGGTGGGCAGCTTTTATCGCACGTTGAAGCAACTGTTAGAAACGCTGCTCCAGGATTCTAGCCAGCGTTTTCGGCGAGTGGTGCTGCTGGAATATCCGCGCCGGGGTCTTTGGACCTTGGGCTTTGTGACGGGGCAGGCGGGACCGGAAATTCAGTCTCAGCTTGACGAAGATATGCTTAGCGTCTTTTTGCCCACCACGCCGAACCCCACCTCCGGGTGGTATTGTGTCATTCCGGTGACGGATGTAATTGAGCTGTCTCTGTCTGTGGAAGATGCGTTCAAGATTTTGGTGTCGGGCGGAATTGTGTCCCCTAGCAGTGACGGGGCGATCGCCCGAGTAGGCAATTCTACCCGGCAAATTCGCGGCAAATCCCTGTCAAATCAAGGTTAAGCCTTATCCAATCTGGCTTACGCGTATTGACAACATCTGCTGGCGATACATAAGCCAGTAATACGTAGCTGTTATTCCAATAGCTGTTGTCTAAGCTTCCATTCAACGTCCATCTTGTTTCCCGGCCCTCTATATTTTGAGCCGCCCCTATGCAAACCCGCCGTATCGCCCGAGAACTTGCCCTGCTGGCCATCAGCCAGCTACCGTCCAAGCTGGATCCTAAGGCAGAAACCGGGGGTGCCCAAGACCTGTCAGAAATTTTGGCATCGGCGGTAAAAACCCTCCAAACGGAAGCTCGCGAAGCTTTGGAAAGGGCAGGCGGTAGCCTACAGCGGGGGAATGATCGCCTCAATAAAACCGAAATGTTGGAAGAAAGTATCCAGGCAGGGGATGCGAAGCAGGCGATCGCTTTAGTGCGAGAAGCCATTGAACAAACCCAGTCCGCCATTGAACGGGTGGGGATGGCGATCGACTTTCCCGTGCTGCTGCAATCGGCGGAGCAGCCTGAGTTGCGGGCATTTGCTCTGGAACTAATTGAAGCGGTGATGAAATATCGCGACGACGTGGATGAGTACCTGGACGGCGTGATGCAGGATTGGCATATTAGCCGTCTGGCGCGTATTGATGCAGATATTTTACGGTTGGCAACGGTGGAGTTGCGCTATGTGGGCACACCGGACCGGGTAGCCATTAACGAAGCGGTTGAGTTGGCAAAGCGCTATAGCGACGAAGAAAGCTACCGATTTGTAAATGGGGTTCTGCGTCGAGTGGTGGATGCTCAAAAGTCTGCCCAGAGAGCCGCTCGGAAAGCCGCCCGCGATAAATCCTAAGATGCCCTAGAATCCAAGCTGTATTCAGGATTTCACTGTACTTAATTAGTCCTAACTGCCCGTAAAGTTTCATGGTTTTTAACTGGTTCCGCCGCCAATATGACGAGAAAAGCAAGCCAGAGGAGCAGCCTGAAACAGGGGCTGAGACCACCAGTGAATCCGCTGAATCCGAAACCATAGCGGCTGAATCCGAAGATGTAGGGCCAGAAAGCGGGGATTCCGCTGCCGATGGTGCCGATGGCGATGCCAGTGGTGATGCCAGTGATGAGGACGAGGTTTCCCTAGACTATTTGGCATGGGCAAAGGCTGCATACCAAAATGTGCAGCAGCAGGCGGAAGAAGCAACGGAAGCCGAGGAGGCAGAGGTTGCCGAAGCCGACGTTACTGAAGCAACAGAAGCGCTTGAAGACGTAGAGGCGGCAGACGAAGAAACGGCAGACGAAGAAACGGCGGATGAGAGAAAGGTCGCAGCGGAGGCGACTGAAGATGTAGAGGAGGCAGACGAAGAAACGGCAGAAGGGGCAGCGGAAGACACTGAGACTATTGAAGCGTCCGTCACCGAGGCAACCGCCGAATCAGCGGCGGGCACCGAGATCACGGAAACGCCGGTTACTGAGCCGCCGCAAGAGCCTGAGCCGCCGCAGGAAGCTGCCGCGCCAGTTTCATTTTTAGAGCGTGCTGAAGCGGAACGGGAAGAGCGGGTCGAGCGGGTCAAAGCTGAGGCGATCCTTCCTGAGCCCGACCCAATGGAAGAGGAAGAAGAACCGCCAGAGCCGATTATTGAATTTGACGAGAATTTTATTTGGTCAGCGGAAGTTTTAGCCGCCCAGGGACGCCGTCCTGAAGATGTTTCCCTTGAGGAAATCTCATGGCTAAATCAGTTGCGGAAGGGGCTGGATAAAACTCGCCAAGGATTGGTTAATGACCTGAAAAGCGTCTTTGGTCAGGGACCGCTAAACGACGAGGCTATCGAAGAAATCGAAGCATTATTGCTTCAAGCAGACGTGGGCGTTACGGCGACGGATTTAATTATTGACGCGCTTCAAGAGAAATTGCGAGAGGAAACGCTGCCCCCCGATGAAGCGATCGCCTATCTGAAAAAAATTCTTCGGGACCTGCTCGACGAGCCAGCACGCAAGCCCGGTGACGACATCACCATGATTCCAATGCTGGTGCCGGAAAAAGAAAAGTTGAATATATGGCTGATGACCGGCGTTAACGGAGCCGGAAAAACCACCACCATCGGTAAGTTGGCGCGGTTAGCCACGAAGTCTGACTATCGATGCCTGATTGCGGCGGCGGACACCTTCCGAGCAGCAGCAGTGGAACAAGTGCAGGAATGGGGACGACGTTCCGGCGTAGATGTAGTTGCCAACCCGGGGCAAAATACGGACCCAGCGGCGGTGGTGTTCGATGCCATCAGCGCTGCCCAGTCCCGCGATATCGAGCTGCTGTTGGTGGACACAGCGGGGCGATTGCAGAACAAGAAAAACTTGATGGAAGAGCTGAGCAAAATGCGGCGCATTGTGGACAAGAAAGCGCCGGGAACTTACATTGAGTCGTTGCTAGTTCTGGATGCAACGTTGGGACAAAACGGCTTACAGCAGGCGAAGCTGTTTGCTGAAGCGGCCCAGCTTAGCGGCGTTGTATTGACTAAGTTAGATGGCACGGCAAAGGGGGGGGTGGCGATCGCTGTAGCTCAGCAACTTAAACTACCGATCCGCTTTATTGGCGCCGGTGAAAAGGTGGAAGATCTCCGCCCCTTCTCTAGCTACGAATTTGTGGAAGCCCTCCTAAACGGCTAGGGCTGTCATCATCTGCGCTGGCGGATTCGGAGCCAGACCCAGACATTGTGGTGGATTTGCACAATCGGCGGCTGGAAGTGTCGCGAGAGTCTAGGGACGGTGTATGTCAGAGGTCGCGATCGCCCATGGCCGACACCAGTGAGGAATCGCCCCAGGAGCCTTTTCCACTGCCTAATTTCTCCAAAAGCTATTTTTAGCCAGCAAATCCGTATATTTTTGTAAAAGGCGTCTTTAGAAGCATTTGCAAACCATTGAGCGAAATGCACGAAGTCACGCCCGTAACCTTAATCCGGTATTTTCTCTGGTCAGTACTTTTATGGAAACTCAGCCCCTGAAAACCAAAATTGAAGCCGTTCTGGCTCAGCGAGACTGGTTATTAAATCTCCTTGAAACTCCCGACCTGGGGGCGCTGCGCCTGGACGTTAATCAGGCCCTTGAAGAACTGGACGATCTTCAGGACGAATATGACGCAACCTTCCCCGGCACTGGTGAATCACAGACGATCGCAATCAACTAAGGACTGTCATTATTTGAACTTCAAAGCCTTTAGCGGCGAGGATTTCAGCCCCCAGACGATCCTGTCTTGAAAGGAGGTGCCCTTCCTCCTGCTGTGTAAAGGCGTCTGGTGCTCAATGGATGACGCGCCCTAATCCAAGGGGGCAGGAGCGGTAAAAGTCTTAGCCTTTTGCTCCTTAACGTCAGGTCGACGAAAAGCCCCCCTTGCCAAGGGGAGTTGGGGGAATCCTCTGATGCTTAAGCCGATCGCAGAAAATCTTGGTGACGGGGCGTAAGGTAAGGATCCCCCCTCAGTCCTCCCCTTTATCCGGGAGAAGCAAATTTGAACTAATCTTGTGCCATCGAACTGACGTTCCTTCAGCACGCCCCAATAACGATTAACGAACCTTGCCTTCGGATCCGGAGGTCAGGTTCGCTTTTTATGTCCGTCAAATGACCGCGACACAGTCAATTTCCACCAGCACATCCTTCGGTAAGCGCGCCACCTGAACCGTTGCCCGCGCTGGAGCCGTCGCCTCATCAAAGGACTGGGCATACACCCCATTAACCGCGCCAAAGTCGTTCATATCCGCCAAAAAAATTGTAGTTTTCACCACGTCAGCAAAGGTAGCTCCCGCCGCCGCCAGCACCGCCGCCAAGTTGCTCATTACCAGCGCTGTCTGCTTCTCCACATCACCCTCGTGAGCCAGGGTATTGGTGCTGGGGTCAATGGCAATTTGCCCTGACGCAAAGATCATTTCCCCCGTGGCGGCGATCGCTTGATTATAAGGACCCACCGGATTGGGAGCCTTGTCAGTTTTAATCACTCGCTTAGATGCCATTGATACTCCTGCCTTAGACTTTGTTTCGATAATTTTGCTTCGCGCTACGGCAATACTACCCACCTAACGACCATGGGCAATGGATTAGAGCATGGGCTAGAGACGCGACGCGACGCAATATCTAAAACGACGTCTAAAACATCTACTCCAAACATGCCCTTGAAACCCAGAATTCAACGTGTCGATAGCGTGCTGGAATGCGCAAAAAAATATCTATTCATAACCTGCACTTAATCAATTCAATAGCTTCATAACCACGTCATAGAAATTAAAATTTGGTTGCCTTGATCACATTTAGTCCTTCTCAAGACTGATATTTTTTCCTGTGCGCATGGGTTATTTAGCAAATGTGCCCAGTACCGCTTGCAGGTTCAGGGAGAATTCTCGTAGGCGTCATTTTAGCTATAGTGGCTAGACCGACTGCCTGAACAGCTAGGTTGCCAATAGGTAGTTAAAGCTGTGCTGGAGTCATTACCCAGACCGCGCGTACTAGTGAGGAGTGAGTTCGAGGTTATTACATGAAACGCTTATTGAATCTAAAGCTGGGTCTAGCGACATTAACCGCATCTGCCGGAGTCTTCGCAGCGATCGCCACTGAGCCTGCCCGTGCAGAGCAGGTAGACGCAGTAGAAACCGTTGAAGTAGCTGAATTTGAAGCAACGGAAGTAGAAGCAACAGAAGAAGCTTCGTCCGTTGAGTATCTGCAAGAAGTCACCGCTATGTCGGGAATGGAGCAGGTTACCTCCGTATCCCAGCTAAGTGACGTATCCCCCACCGACTGGGCTTTCCAGGCACTGCAATCCCTAGTGGAGCGCTACGGCTGTATTGCTGGTTATCCCGACGGCACCTATCGCGGCAACCGTGCCCTAACTCGTTATGAGTTTGCTGCCGGTTTGAACGCCTGCTTGGACCGCGTTAACGAACTAATTGCTGCTGCCACCGATCCTTTGGCAACCAAGGAAGACCTGAAAACCTTGCAGCGCCTTCAGGAGGAGTTTGCCGCTGAGCTAGCTGAGATTCGCGGTCGTGTGGATGCCCTAGAGGCCCGCACCTCTGAACTGGAAGCCAATCAGTTTTCCACCACCACCAAGTTGGTAGGTGAGGTTGTATTCAACCTGGCTGATAGCTTCACCGACGACGATGACTCTGAAACCGTCTTTGCCCACCGGGTTCGTTTGCAGCTAGTTTCCAGCTTCACCGGTAAGGACAAGCTATTTACCCGCTTGACCACCGGCAACATCGGCAACTCCTTCGCCAACGAAATCGGCACCAACGAAGGTCGCTTTGCCTTTGATGGCCCTGGCGACAACACCTTCCGCCTAGACCGTTTACACTACGTCTTCCCCGTTGGTGATCAGCTAACCGTTTATGCGATGGCTAGCTTGGGTGGTCACCACTTCTACACCGACACCATGAACCAGGGTCTAGAAGCTGGTGGTGGCGGTAACGGCGCCCTATCCCGCTTTGGTGAGCGTAATGCCATCTTCCGTCTAGGATTAGGCGGTCAAGGTGTGGGTTTGAAGTATCAGCTTAGCGACGTTATTACTTTGAACGCTGGCTACTTGGCTCGTGGCGGTAACGACCCCGCTGAAGGGCGTGGCTTGTTCAACGGTAACTACTCTGCGATGGCTCACGTCAAAGTTCAGCCTTCCAGCAACTTTAAGTTTGGTTTGACCTACATCAACGGCTATGACCCCCGCAGCACTTTTGCTTTGGGTGGCACCGGTACCGGTTTGGGCAACCTGAACACCGACGGCATTGGTTTGGACACCGACGAGGGCGTTCGCACCAACAGCTTTGGTGTTAACGCTATGTGGGACATCACCCCTAAGGTAAGCTTGCGCGGCTGGTTTAGCTACATTGATGCTGACTTCGTCGACGATGGCGACGGTGAAGTATTGACCTACGCAGGTGTGTTGGCACTGAAGGATCTCTTTGCAGAAGGTAACTTCGGCTATGTGCTTTTCGGTGCTGCTCCTTACCTAAGCAGTGCTGATGGCGACAGCGGCTTCGAGAGCGATGTTCCTCTTCACCTAGAGGCGGCTTACAAGATTAAGGTCAGCGATAACATCACCATCACTCCTGGCTTTATCTGGTTGCTCTCTCCCCAGCAGGACAGCGACAATGATGACGTGGTAATCGGAACTGTGCGTACAACGTTCTCGTTCTAGAGTCTTGCTTTAAACCTATGGCGACTTTATGGGCGCCGTAGGTGAGAGCGAATTGTATTTCCTCTGTAAAACCACCACAGATCGACCTGACAACTTGTGTTGTTCAGGTCGATTTTTTGCTGAGGCATGTTCGCCCAATAGCCCTTTATCTATACAGCTTTCATTAACAGGACCAACATAAAGCCCCCTTACCGAGGGGGACGTGGTAATTTCATACCCTTTACCTCGCATCCCAACTTCAAACAAAACGTTCAAGGACGTTAGTTCGACGCAAAGCTCCGTTATTAAGGGGGGGATCCTCTGGTGCTTGAGCCGGTAGCGCGGGAAGTCTTGGTAACGGGGTTTAAGGGAAGGATCCCCCCTCAGTCCCACCTTGGTAAGGGGGGAAGCAGATTTGAGCTGATTTTGTGCAGTCGAACGATGTCAATGGTAAGGATCCTCCCTCGGGAACCCATGGATAAGGGGGGACGCCAATTCAGCGTTTTTCGGGGACTCAAGCAGCATGTCTTGCGTAAGTCTTGATTAGTTTGAAACCCATGTCGGATTGCTGCTACGGGATTGTGTTGAGAAGGGCTGTGGCAATTTTGGTTAAGGAAGGAGGGTCGCTCAGCCGATGGTCGCTGTCCAATTCCACTAGTTCCACCCAATGACGCCCTTCCGTGTACTGGCGACTGTATTTAACGGGCACCGTATCGTCGTGGATGCCGTGGAAAATTTGAGTGGAAACAGTGTTGGAAATTTGGGTCCAATCGTAGCGCTGGGCGTCTTCCCAAAAGCTGTAGTTTAAGGAGCACTCTTGCTCTTCGCCGTGGTGGTACACCAACATTTCTCCGGTGCTCTCCCAATGCTTTTGCTTTTCTGGGCTAAGGTTATCGCGCCATCGCTGGGGGAAGCCAAAGGCGGGGGCGAGGAGGATTAGGTGAGCAATTTGGTCTTTGAGACGATCGCCCAGATATGCCGCTGTCAGTCCACCAAAGCTGGAACCAATTAAGACTGCGCGATCGCCCCCGACGAGTTCAGTTACCTGCTCCAGTTGGCGGGTCAGGGTTAGGTTTTCAAATCCTCCCTGGTTTAAATCTGGCGCTTCCAAGGTGATATTGCGATCCGCAATACAGTTTCTGAGATATTGCACTTTTTTTGATTTGGGACTGGAAGCAAAGCCGTGCAAATAGATGTAACGCATTGGGTCAAGGGGCGATAAAAATAGTCCTGTTTAAAATACGGTAAGGCGCACTAAAACGGGTGCGCAGATGTATTTCGTTATCTGCCGGCATATGCCTTTTTCTAAGTTGACCCGATCGCAAGGACTGGTATTACTAGGACCATTGGGGGCGATCGCTGGTTTCTTACTGGTGGCGGCGGCGATACAAATTCACACCTGGGGACTGAACTGGATTTGGGCAATTATTGTGCTGGTGGGGGTGGGCTGGCGCTGGTTGGTGGTGCGGTGGCTTCGAGCCAAAACGGGGGCGGGGGCGGCGGAACGGGCGATCGCTGAGCTGACCGATGAGGTGAATAAAGCGACGGCTGTGGCTGATGGCGGCAGCCAACGGGGGGCAACGGCGCAAAAGGTTTTAGATCAGTGTTTGGCTGATGCCATGGGCGATGCGCCCCTTTGGGAAGATTGGGATCAGTTTTGGGAGCGCTGTCAAATACTGGTGCGGGAAACGGCGCTGGCGTGCAACCCGGAGGTTAAATATCCCCTGCTAAATATCTATGTGCCCCAGGCTTACAGCTTGATGCGGGGAACGGTGGATGATCTGGGTCAGTGGATGGAACAGCTATCGCCAGTGCTAGGGCGGGTCACCATTGCCGAAGCCTATGGAGCTTACGAGCTGTATCAAAAATGGGAGCCCTCAGCGCGGCGAGTGGTGAAAGTGTGGGATTGGGCTCAGTGGGTGCTGAATCCGGCGGTGGCGGCGGCGAAAACCGTCAGCCAAGGGTCCAGCGATCGCGCCACCCAGGAATTAATTAGCAATTTGGGGCAGCTGCTGCGAGAGGCCGCCCTGCGAAACTTAAGTGCTCGGGCGGTTGCCCTATACCGTGGCGACGCCTATGAGACAGCCACATTAACCCCATCTGCCAAATCTCAATCGAACCCAAAATCCGGTTCGAAACTGCTGCCACCCAAAACGGCGACCCTTCGAGAAATTTTCAACCAGGCGACGTCGCCGGAAAGCATGGACCAGCAGCCGGTAAATATTGTGCTGGTGGGGCGCACGGGGGCCGGGAAAAGTAGCTTGATTAATACTTTGTTTAGCGATCGCCAGGCAGAGACTGACCTGCTGCCCAGCACCGATAAGTTTGAAGCTTACCAATGGACCTTGCCCACGGGGGAGCAGCTTAATTTGTGGGACAGTCCGGGATACGAGCAGGCCTATGGTTCCGCTGAGGGCGATCGCCTAGTGGAAGTGGCCCAGGTGGCGGATGTGGTGCTGTTAGTGACCCCGGCGCTGGACCCGGCTCCGAGGATGGATCGGGAGTTTATCCAGGCAGTGACAGAGGCTGAAGACGATGGGGACTCGGTACCGGTGATTGCAGTGGTAACCCAGGTGGATCGGGTGCGCCCGAAGCGGGAGTGGCAGCCTCCTTATGATTGGCAGCGAGGAAACTTGCCCAAGGAGGCGAATATTCGCGAGGCGGTGGGGTATCGCCAAGAGGTGTTGGGGGACGCGGTGACCCAGGTGCTGCCCCTGGTGACTTGGGATGGGGAGCGCGATCGCCAAAGCTGGGCAGCGGATCCGCTGGCGACGGCTTTGCTAAACGCCCTGGCGCCGGCAAAGCAACAGCGACTGGGGCGATTTTTGCAAAGCTTGGAGGCTCGCAGTATCGCCGCCGCTCGGTTAATTGATAAATACGCTTTTCAAATGTCCACCACCCAGGGGCTGGCAACATTTTTAAAAAGTCCAGCGCTACAGTTTATTTCCACGATGACCACGGGACAGCCGGGGCTGGCGTATCTTTTGGCGGAAAAAATCCCCGTTGAACAAATGCCGGTGGTGGTGGGCAAATTACAAATGGCCTACGACCTGTTTAGTTTGCTGGAGACGCCAGATTTCACCCAGGTGGCAGACGTGGCGGAGCGTAAGGGAAAAACCGCTGGCTTTAATTTGCTGGAGCTGTGGCCGCTGCTATTGAGACCCACGGACGATATTGCAACAGACACCCAAGCCTTTGGGAACGCTTTGGTGGAGTATTGGACCCAAGGATTGTCGGCGGAGGCACTGGGCGATCGCTATCGATACTATTTAGAAAAATCTGATTAGAAAAACCTGAAGATTAACGACAATCCGCCTGTAGTCCTCAAATCCCAGTCCTCAAATCCCAGTCCTTAAATTCCAGCTATTGCACTTCCAAGCTGAGCACATAGCGTCCCAGGCTGAGTTTTTGGGTCCACAGTTCGTATTCCAGCCGGAAAGATTGGGGGATGCCTTTTCCTTCCATCGCGTAGGACCGGGTAAAGTTCCGAAGCCGCAGCTGTTCGTGGGGGCGATTTTTGCTGGTTTGTAGCCAGTAGCGACTGGTGCCATACACGCCCTGTTCCCATAGGTGACGATAGCTAAATCCGCCGTTGCCTTGCATGGTCAAAATGGCGCGGTAGGGGGAAATTTCTAGCCACAGGTGGCGATCGCGCAAAGTTTCCACCGATCCTGATTGGGACGAGGGCGCCAGACCAAATAGATTCTGGTTTTCCTGAGGGCGTTGGGGTGTCTCATCAGGGGAGTTGGGCTGACCGTTGGGGGCATCAGAGCTGGGCGTTTCTGCCAATAAAGGCTCCGAAAACAAAATATGGCACCGCTCTCGATCTTTGCGATACAAAACGGCGGTGGTGCGAATGGACGACTGCAGCGGTAAGTCGAGGGAGATTAGGGAGAGATTAACTAATTTGCGGTGGCGGGCAAACATGGCGCGGGGCAAAATTGCTACAGGACGTGGACTTAGACAATTGAGCTTGGAAGGGTTGGGTGGCGATTTGAGAAAGCTTGCTGAAAAAACGGCGGGAGATTCCTTGGAAAGAATTGCCTGAAGGACCTCGCCTACGCAACATATACGTGTCTTGAATGGGGCTGCCAGGGTTGGGGTATGAACTGCTTTGGGATCAGCCTGGGAAAAATTTGCTGCGCCTGTTTCTGAAGGGTATGAAACGGTTTGAGCGATCGCCCCCTAAAGGCACTACAGTGACCCCAGCAGTGCCGATGCACCCGCAAGAAAGCGTAAAAAAGACAAAAAAGAAGACGACAAAATCGTCAGCGACTATCAATGCCCAAGCCCATCATAACGTCCCAGTTCAACGGTCCCCAGCAAACTTTGACAATTACTCCCCCCGATGGGGGCGTGCGGCTGCGGGGACGGGTGCAAATTCCCGGAGATAAATCCATTTCCCACCGCTCCCTAATGCTGGGGGCACTGGCGGAGGGCACCACCACCATTGAGGGGCTTTTGTTAGGGGAAGATCCTCGCAGTACGGCCGCTTGCTTTCGGGCAATGGGCGCAGAAATTAGCAAATTAAATACTGAACAAGTGACGGTACAGGGCATCGGGCTCGGCAATTTGCAGGAGCCCACTGGTGTGCTGAACGCGGGCAACTCGGGCACCACCCTGCGGCTGATGTTGGGAATTTTGGCGTCCCATCAGAATCGCTATTTCACGGTTACCGGCGACGATTCCTTGCGATCGCGCCCCATGGGTCGGGTGATTAATCCCCTGAAGGAAATGGGGGCTGAAATTTGGGGACGGGAAGGCAACACCCTGGCTCCGTTGGCGGTACAGGGGCGATCGCTCAACCCCATGACCTACCGCTCCCCCATTGCATCAGCCCAAGTTAAATCCTGTTTGCTGTTGGCGGGGCTTATGACCGAGGGGGAAACCAAGGTGATTGAGCCGGCTTTGTCCCGGGACCACAGCGAACGGATGCTGCAAGCTTTTGGCGCCACGGTAAAGGTGGATCCCGATGAAATCAGCGCGGCGGTGATGGGACCGGCAAAATTAACGGGACAGCGGGTGATTGTGCCCGGGGATATTAGCTCGGCGGCATTTTGGCTGGTGGCTGGGGCGATCGCGCCCGACTCCGATTTGGTGGTAGAAAATGTGGGCATTAACCCCACCCGCACTGGCGTTTTGGAAGTGCTGCGAGATATGGGGGCGGACTTGACCCTGGAAAACGAGCGGGACGCGGCGGGGGAGCCGGTGGCCGATATTCGAGTGCGCACTAGCCAGCTCCAAGGCTGCGAAATTTCTGGGGCGGTAATTCCTCGATCCATCGACGAAATTCCCATTTTGGCGGTGGCGGCGGCCTGCGCCAAGGGCAAAACAGTCATTCGCGATGCGGCGGAATTACGGGTGAAGGAAAGCGATCGCCTAGCGGTTATGGCCAGTGAGCTAAGTGGCATGGGGGCGAGTATTACCGAGCACCCTGACGGCTTAGAAGTAGTTGGGGGCTCCCTACTACAGGGTTCCTCGACCGATAGTTATACGGATCACCGCATTGCTATGAGTTTGGCGATCGCCGCTTTAGTGGCGAAAGGACCGACGGAAATCCATCGAGCCGAAGCCGCCGCCATCTCCTACCCCAACTTCGTCCCTACCCTGGAAACCCTCTGCCGTTGATTACCGTAACCGAGCCAGGACAATGAAGCATTTTCTGGGTAAATCTATCTCCCTAAATAGGTCTCAGAAACGATATTTAATCGCACTAGTTCTGATAAGCATAGTGCTGCCAATCGTACTTGCAACGTTGCTTGTTGGGCTGGGGAAGTTCCTAGGGTGTCAAATGTTCGGTGAAACCCAACAGATGTGCTCTGTCGGGGGGATTAGCCTGGGGCAAATGATAAAAATGCTGGTGGATTGGAATTGGCTTGTTCCTGTGGGAAGCCTGCTCACCATTCCACCGTTGAGCATTAGCGTGTTTATCGTTTTGCTAGCGCTAATTTACAAAAGCTATAGCCGCCCAAACCGGATTATTTTGGGCACTTTCAGCATTTTCTACTTTTGGTTTGCACCGCTAATTGCTGGCGTTTCCTTTGTGTACTGGGTCGTAGGGTTAGCCGGAACAGGGCAATGTTTAGCCAATGCTGGAGGCGTAGGTCGCTGTTATTTGCTGGGCGTTGATATGGGATCCAGTTTCCATGCGGCGGCGGTAATGCCTTGGATGGTCTTCATTTTATTTCCCATCTGCGTTGTCTCAGCCCTCGTGTACTGCGCCTTTGCCGCTAGGAAGCCCCAGGGTTAAAAGTTCCTGATCGACACATTGATGAGACGGCCAGTGCAGATCGCTGACCGGTTATGGGCGGCCAGTGAGTTAAGTGGCATGGGGGCGAGTATTATCGAGCACCCTGACGGTTTAGAAAGGGTTGAGGGAACCCTATTACAGGGAGCCTCGACGATAGTTATACGAACTACCGCATTGCTATAGGGCTGGCGATCGCCGCCTCGTTGGCTAAAGAATCGATGAAAAACCATCGAACTGAAGCCGCCGCTATCTCCTACCCCAACTTCGTACCCACCCTGGAAACCCTTTGCAAAGGGTGATTTAAATTGATTTTTTAGGGTTAGTTTCTTGGGATTAATCTCTTGAGATTAATCTTTCAAAGCAGTGGCGCGGAGATAAAGCACAGAAACCGCAGACGGCGTAAGAAAAGATAACGTAGAAACAGAAACCATCGAAGCTCCCGCTCCCGTCGCGACCTTGTCCGCTGATCCCGTTTCGCACTAACTTCACACAGCAGCCGCACCTCTACCATGTTGACCTTTGCCGAAATTATTGACGATATCGAAGACGAATTAGACGACGTGCTTGAGGATATTGATCCCAGCACCCTCGGTCCGCAAATTAGCAGCTTTCTCGACCAAAATGCCAATTCAATTAATGACGTTTTAACGGGAGAACCCGTCTCCAATGCCCTTGCCGATGGGGTGAATGCGTTGGTGAGCAGCGTGGTACCTGATTTTTCAGTGACTCCCGATGACATTGCCGACGTGGTGGATGATGCCCTGCCTATTCTTGGGGCGATCGTCGGAGGACCTTTGAGTTTTGCTCCCGTGCTGTCCATTGCTACGGATTTGCTCACGGGAGAGACAGTGGCTGACCTGTTAGGCGATGGGCTTAATCTATGGTTTGACCGCGACGACTACTTGGCTCGCTACCCCGACATTGCCAACGCAGAGGTTGATCCTTTCTTGCATTTCCTTCAGTCGGGAGCCCTGGAAGGTCGTCTAGTTGATATTTTTGACGAGAATTTTTACTTAGCCAACAACCCCGACGTAGCTTCAGCAGTTGCTTCCGATGGATTTTCCTCCGGCTGGTTGCACTTCCTAACCAATGGCGTTAACGAAGGGCGATCGCCAGCTCCCGGAATAGGCGGCGATATTGCTGGCGCGATCGCCAACACCATCAACCAGCTAGATAACGTCGGAATAATCTAAGGTGCGTCATCAATGGCAATAGTCGGCCCCGAAGCTTAATGGGAGTTGGAAGCTGCCCTAGGTAAGCCCTCTAGGTTTAGCGGTTTCTCGTAGCAAGGAATACCGCACCCGGCAGACTCCACCGATAAATAAAAACCGGGGGCTGCAGCCTTGGGCTCGGCAACGGCTTCCGCAAAGGTACCTCACTGTCCAACCTGTGCCATTGCCATTTACAAGGTTTCGCGATTTTAAAATCTCGTAACTTTATTCGCCGTTTCTCAGGGATACCTGAGACCTAAACCGGGTTCAGAAAATTGGCCATGTATGATGGAATCAGGCTTTTGAATCATTAGCATTAGCGATTCGGTATTTAGCTAACCTATGACCACCATGAAGAAAAATCTCGCCTTGGGGGCGACAGCCACCGTTGTTGCAGCGATCACTTTAACCGGTGCAGGCATTCACCTTTCCCAAGGACACGCCTTTTTCAAAAGCAATCCCAACGAGATTGTGGACGAGGTTTGGCAGGCCGTTAATCGTAACTATTTAGACGCCACCTTCAACCAGGAAGACTGGATGGCGGTGCGCACTGAGTATGTGCGTGATCGCACCTATGCTAATCCGGAAGCAGCTTATGCGGCGATCGAAGAAATGCTGGAGAAGCTGGGGGATCCCTACACTCGCTTCCTTAAGCCTGACGAATTCCGCAATATGCAAATCGATACTTCCGGTGAGTTAACCGGGGTAGGCATTCAGCTAGGGCAGGACGAAGAAACGAAGGATCTGGTGGTGGTGGCTCCCATCGAAGATTCACCCGCGTTCTCCGCCGGAGTATTGGCTAGGGACAAAATTGTGGCGATTGATGGTAAGTCCACTGAAGGGATGGATATTAATGATGCCGTTAAGCTAATTCGCGGTCCCGTGGGCACAACGGTGACGTTAACGATCGCCCGCGATGATGAAACATTGCAGTTTCCCATTAGACGCGATCGCATTGAGCTACACCCGGTGCGTCAGGAAGAGCGCAAAGAAAAGGGGATTCATCTGGGCTATATCCGTCTAACGCAATTTAATGGCAATGCTGCTGTGGAAATGCGCGACGCCATTAAGGAGCTGGAAAAAGCGGATGTGGGTGGCTACATTTTGGACCTACGTTCCAATCCAGGCGGACTGCTATTTTCCAGTATTGAAATTGCCCGCATGTGGCTCGATGAAGGCACCATCGTGTCCACGGTAAATCGCCAGGGAGAAGTGGATCGCCAGGTGGCGAAGGGCAAGCCCTTAACTGAACGTCCGCTGGTGGTGCTTGTGGATGGCGGATCCGCTAGCGCCAGTGAGATCCTGTCGGGAGCCCTTCAAGATTTAGACCGGGCCACGCTGGTGGGCACCAAAACTTTTGGTAAAGGGCTGGTGCAATCAGTGCGTCATCTGGGGGACGGCTCCGGGTTGGCGGTGACGGTGGCGAAATACCTAACTCCCAGTGGTCGAGACATTAATAAGTTAGGCATTGAGCCCGATATTATTGTGGAATTGTCCGATGAGCAGCGGGAGTTCCTGGTGGATAACCGCGATCGCATCGGCACCCTGGACGATCCCCAATATGCTCGAGCCTTATCTGAACTTGTTCAAAAAGTGGGTACAGGAGCAAATGCTCAAACCCCCTAGGGCATTTCACTAATCAACGGGGCAGAAGGCATACGCAGTGGAGAGTACACGCCCTCTCAAAAAAATTAGGGGCTAAAAAACTCTCACAGCTAGGGCGTGTCATCAATTAAGCAGCAGCAGCCTTGCGTAGTGGGTCGTACACGCCCTTTTAACGCCAAAAGTGCTCAGGGCTGAAACCTTAATCGCTAAAGGTTTTGAAGCTTAAATAATGACAGCTCCTAATGACGACTTTGAGATTTAAATGGTGAAAGTGCTCAGCATCAGAAAATCTTGCAGTGTTTTCTGATGCTGAGAACACATTCGTAACATTATTCTGAGTCGCCACAGCATTGGCCGTTGATACTCATGATTCAATGGTCATAAGTTGGGGTTCCAGGAAAGTTAGCAGTGTTAGCCAAAAAATATGAAGCGGGTCAGGAGCATCGCAATGTCGATGTGGATCCTGAGAAAACCCATCAAGAAAAACAAATATCGCCGGGGCACGACGAGGATGCTGAAGTGAATTGGTACATTGTTGCCCTTGAAGACGGGTGCTGTGACGTTGTTCCCATTTCTGAAGGACAGCAATTGGAACATGATTCGTCCCCCCATCGCAAAGTGTGGGGGCCGTTCCAGTCCTACGAGGGGGCGATCGCCCGACGCATTGGTCTAATTCGCGCCGGGAAATGTAAACCTTACTAGGAGCTTGGTGCACTGCTGGGGCAAGGATTCGAGCACGCCAAAGCCATAGCTGGCACAGTGGGGCGAAATCCCTAAATGTCCTGTGCTTAAACGAAAAGGCTAACAATAGTACCGATATTTACGGAATAACTATGGGTTACCCTTCGCTCTCTCAAGGTTTGCGTCGCTGGGCACTGTTGACCCCGCTGGCGGTACTGGGACTCGCTTCCCAGGCTCAGGTATGGGCCCTCCAGCCTAATACGGCTTCATTGACGGATCAGTTAACAGCTCAAGTTTCAACGCAAACCCCAGTTCAAGCCACCAAAGCTACCGCAAAAGGCGTGGTGGAGCTGCTGCGGGCCCTGCCAAAACCCGCTGGTTCTCCCCGAGTGCTGGGGGCAATTAACAGTCCTAATTCCTACCAACAGCAAGCCCTTAACTTCCAAGTTGCCTCCGAAGACAGCGATGCTTTGTTGGCGTTTTATCAGGAAAAACTCACCGAGGCTGGCTACACAGAACGGGAAATTAACACCGTTAGCGGCGCATGGGGTTTTAGCGTTGTATTTCTTCCCCCCGCCGACTTCGACTTAAAGCCCGCATCTGGCACATTGACGCTAGTGGTTCAGGCGACGGTGCTATCTCCCAATACCGTTAATATCAATATGCGCTACGAGGTGCTAAACACCTAGATTCTGCACTCCTAAGTGTAGGCATTGCCGCGTTGTGAAAACGCCACCACGTTTATAAAGCTCTTTCCCCTGACCACAGAAGTAGTTGGGGGAAAACTGTATTTGGGCAAGCAATAGCTGACGAAACTGTCTCTATTAAAGGAACTCCTAGGGATATAGCGGCGACGGAGTGACTTAGGACAACAGTCTAAGACTTTGAGCAATGGC